>MCHG01000186.1_pt1 | contig 31464 bp, 30 predicted proteins | sample 787351 | NCBI WGS metagenome assembly MCHG01 (sample SAMN05430296, study PRJNA330682) | permafrost metagenome | biome: Cold desert; feature: permafrost; material: soil; isolation source: enrichment culture inoculated with soil incubated with H2/CO2 at 20 degrees... ... | reverse complement strand
TTAGGTTTTTTTCGTTGATTTACAAAGGATTTTTAGTCCCAAATATGGAATTTCTGTGTTTTAGGTCGAAACACGGGTTAATTAACATCCTCTGCGTTACGCTTAGGATGACGCCCTGGAAAGTCACTTCCCTATCATTAAAAAAAGCCCAAGTACTTTAAAACTCGCACTTGACTTTAAATTGACTGTATATCTTAATCATCTTTATTACTGTCTTTATTATTGCCTTTGTTACTACCTTTGTTACTACCTTTATTATTGCCTTTACTATTGTCTTTACTATTTTTGCATTCTTGATCTGGGACGTCTTCATAAAGTACTATTCGAACTTTTTGTATTCTTTTTTCCTCAATTTCTTCTATATGAAATTCAATATTTTCGTATTCAAGTTTGATTTTTTCACCGTTGTTGGGTATATAACCCATTATATATATTAACAAACCACCAAGTGTGTCATAGTTTTCAGTTTCTTCATCTAATTGTGTGCCAAGTTTATTATTTAACTCTTTGATTGATGTTACACCTTTGGCATGATAATTATATTTATCAATTATTTTTATATCCGGTTCATCATGATCGTATTCATCATCTATATCACCCATTATTTCTTCTATTAAGTCCTCCATGGTAACAATTCCAGAAAATCCACCATATTCATCGATTAACACAGCCATATGTTTCCTAGTACTTTGCAGTTCTAAGAATAGGTCATTAATATTTTTACGCTCTGGTATAAAATACGCTGGACGAATAATTTTCTTGATGTCTACATGATCAAATCCTTGCTTATAGGACTCAAGTAAATAATCTTTTATATAGAGTACTCCTATAATATTATCTGCATCCTCTTCATATACTGGAATTCTAGAATACTTAAGTTCTAGCATTTCACCTAGATACTTCTCAATAGGATCATCTACGTCTATCATAAATACTTCTGTCCTTGCTGTCATCACTTCTTTAGCTAGTTTGTCATCAAAACAAATTATACTATCTATCATCTGTCGTTCTACTGAATTGATTATACCTTGTTCTTGGCCAACTTCTACTATTGAACGAATTTCTTCTAATGTAACTTTCTCCTCTACTCCCTCTGTACTAAATCCTAAAATACGCATAATTGTATTCGTGGATAAAGATAATAAAATGACGAAGGGCTTCATGATTTTTGCCATAATTGTAACTATTCCTATAGCAAACATTGAAAAATTTTCTGCATTTTGAAGAGCAATCCTCTTAGGTACCAATTCACCAAATACTAGAGTGATAAAAGCTAATATCAACGTTACCCCAATGAATGCAACATCTTTAGCAAAGGGTACTCCAAATCCTACTAATACTCTCCCCATGTCACCAGAAATTCCAACAGCTGCTGATGCAGATGAGAAAAATCCTGCAAAAGTGATCCCTACTTGAATGGTAGATAAAAATTTTGAAGGTTCTTTTAGTAAATCTAACAACATCTTAGCTTTCTTATTACCTTCTTCTGCTTGTACAACTAATTTTTTCTTGTCAATTGAAACCATTGCCATTTCTGATGCGGCAAAAAACGCATTTATTAATGTTAATACAACTATTAATAGTAGCCGCCCTGTTATGGGCCCGCTTGAGTCTGCTTCCATTTCTGTCCTCCTAAAATAAGTTAAATCATCCCTACTATTGTACCATATTAAAACATTATGAACTATAAAATTTGAATAAAGTATTCTAACCAACATAAGTAATGACCATTATATAACAAATGACTAATGCAAATGCCTATGATGTACATCTGGCAAATGAGCATGTCCGTGTTCTGTATGCTCGTGCTTATGGTCATGACAATGTTCTCCACAATCGTCTTCTCCGTGATCATGATTGTGATGAGAATCATCGTGATTATGCTTGTGCTCGTGGCATTCTTCTACATGACAATGTTTATGGTAATGATCTTCAAATAAAGCAAAATACGCTCCTAATAACATGATCATCAGTGCAATGACAAAAGATAGTGTAATTTTATCTTGTAAAATTATCCAGGATATAAGTACGCCAATAAATGGTGCTACTGCATAGTAAGCACTAGTCCTTGCTGCTCCTAGTTTCCTTTGGGCTGATACATAGAGATATATACTCAATCCATAGCAAACAAATCCTAGCATCAGTGCTAACAATATGTATAAGAGTTGAACGCTTACCTCTCCCCACAATATAGCAATGCATAGCGCTCCAAAACCTGAACCAAATCCTTTATAAATGACTACTTGCAGTGGATCTTTAATTGATAAATTTCGAGTACAATTATTTTCAAAACCCCAACATATGCAAGCGAGTAATACAAAGATTGCACCAATGGATAACCTCACAGAAGAAATATCTTCTATTGTTAGGATGACACTAGCAACACAAATACATGCTATTGCAGCCCATAATCTCTTCCCAACGTGTTCTTTAAAAATAATCATAGCAATCATAGACGTGGCAACTATTTCGAAATTTCCTAGTAGCGACACTGACGCTGCATTTGAGTATTTTAGTCCTAAGAGTAAGAATATTGGCGCTGCAATATCCAATAAAATCATTAGGATCACCGACGGAATTTCTTTCTTACTTAATCTTGCTTCAATATTTTTATGCCCTTTTAGTTTTCTCCAACACTCAATAAGCAACATACCCATTCCTGCGCCAAGATAAAGTAATGCAGCCAAAAACAAAGGATCTATTTGTTCAAGAAGTATCTTAGAAAATGGTGCATTAAGACCAAATAACAATGCAGCCAATAGTGCATAAATAGTGGATATTCGATTCTTCATCTGTACTTCTCTCCGTTTCATTATAATACCCTTATCATAACATAATTCATTATTTATATATATGCCAAGAATTTGTATAATAAGTTAAGCATTTTATTGAGCATCACTTTCCGCTCAATAAAAAAACAGCCAAGATTATGAGATCTTGACTACCCTTTTTTGAAAATTACTATTCAATTTAAGCGTGACTAATCGCTTGTAAATATTTATCCATTTCATCTGCAACGAGCTTTGAATAGTGAACTGCTTCTACCACTGTCTTTGCTCCTAATACCACATCTCCTGCTGCATAAATACCTTCTCTAGTTGTACTACCATGCTCATTAGTTAAAACAAGACCACGTTTATTTGTGTCAATTCCTTCAGTTGTAGTAACGATACGATTACGTGGTCCCTGACTGACTGATATTACTGTAGCATCTGCAGGAAAAAATTTACGTTGTCCAGGTGTATCTATCACCTGCCCATTTTCATCTCTGAGAACTTCTTCAACCCACAAACCTTCATCAGTTATTTCTATTGGTTTAACACTATATTCAAACTCAACGCCTTCAATAGATGCATATTCAACTTCGCTTTTACTTGCAGAGGCAGTTAAACCTCTAGCCAGCACGACTACCTTTCGTGCTCCTTTACGGAGGGCTGTTCTTGCCACATCCATAGCAGCATTACCTATTCCAATAACATTCACAGTATCTCCTAACTGGTATACATCAGGATTTCTTAAATAATTAATCGCAAAATGAACATTTCCTAATGTTTCACCTTTAATACCCAGTGCGTTTGGCTTCCATACCCCTGTGCCGATAAATACTGCTTTATACCCATCTCTAAACATATCATCTACATCGATAACTGTTCCTACTGAGGTATTGGGTCGTATCTTAATTCCAAAGGAGACCATCTTTTCGTGATATTGATCAATAATCTTTTTTGGTAAACGAAATTCAGGAATTCCATATCTAAGAACTCCACCTATATGGTCCATACCTTCAAAGACAGTAACGTAATATCCCATTCTCGCAAGAATAATTGAAATGGTGATTCCAGCTGGACCTGATCCAATAATAGCCACCTTTATTCCATTTCGGACAATATTATCATTTTTCATCTTATCAAAATAGTTTTCTGATATGTAATTTTCAATACAACTTATTTGAACTGGCATTCCTTTTTTACTCAATACACAGTGACCCTCACATTGACTTTCATGATTGCATATCAAAGAGCATACTAGTGACATTGGATTATTCTCAAAAATCATTTCACCTGCTTCATTTATATTTCTATCTAAAAGGGCAGATATCATCTCACGTATCGGTGTATTTACAGGGCACCCTTTTTGACACAATGGTTTTTTACATTTTAGGCAACGTTTTGCCTCGTGTACAGCATGTAATGTCATAATTATTCTCCTTTATACAAAATCTTAATGTATCTATGATTAAATTATAACAATCTTTTTCATGTATGTAAACGATAATTACTTATTTTAATAATTGTAAATGTTTTAATTTGTACTATTTTATTAAGATTGCCATTGTAGATCCGATCAATGTACCATTTTCTACTTGAATTCTCTTTACATAATACCCTTTATTTTCTAGATTCTGTTTTATATAAAAATCAAACTTCCTGCGAAATGATTGTGAACCGTAAAAAGTTGATCCATCTATAGTTAAACAGACTGGTTTACAGGGATTCCTACCACTTCCCATTTTAATAAGGATTGCTTTGCAATTAATTGCTAATAATTTTGCTGCTCTTTCAATAATTGCGTCCACTAAGTAAAATGTCTTTGTTCGATCTACTTCTGTACCATGATTATTTAACTTAAGACCGATAATGCTATCATCTGAATATCGATCATTACAAAAATCCGAAACATTCTTTGATGTGATTCTACACGAATTTGTGATACTCTCCAAAAACTTTAGGGTTAGAACGTTCTCTTCTCCTGCCTTTTTAAGTGTTTCATAAACTAATTCACCCTGATAAGCTCCAGAAATCATCTTCTCAAACTGCTGCTCACCTGGATTGCTTGTTTTACTATCTAGGATTTCATCAATAAGCCCTCTACTTGCAGCACTATATCCACCTGATTCTATATTAATTAATGTTGTGCCTGATTTATTCACTAATTTGTCATTTTTCTTGATATCTTCATTGACCTCTTGATAACATGTATTTGTTCCAGTACCTAAAATCAGTCCTATATATCCATCGCATTTTGTCTTACCTGATACGCCTATACCGCTAAGTAAAACTGCTGTGGTATCGTTAAGGACAATTACCTTTTTCTTTTGGCTATAACCTGCTTTTTCAATATGTGTGAGGAGGGTTTTTCCTAATTCTACATTTTTTATATTTGCAACCTTTACTTCTTTTGTTAATGATATTACTTTACCATCAGCATTTGGTAAGATTTCAACTGGATAGGAAAAACAAAACCCTATTTTATTGCTTCTATCTAATATAGGTTCTATGTAACTAACTATGCAATCAAAAAATTCCTCCTTTGTAATTTCCCCTTTGATCCCCGGCATAGGAAATACCTCTAGATTTTCAATTAACACTTCATTTTCTTTCATTGTGACTACAGCTCTTCTGAAGTTCGTTCCACCTGCATCTATTGCTATTACAGGCTCATTATAGGTGAAACCGCCATCTATATCTATATAGGATGGAATCATCTTTAAATCCGATTTGTTGATTAACCCCTCCTCCATATGTTTTGCAAATTTATTGGATTCATTTTCAAAATCAATATCACCATGATCCATTCCGTTGTTTCTCAAAAAAAGAGTCACTTCATATTTTAATTCAATTATATCCACCATTACTCCCCCAATTATTTCAACGTATATTTAACTATATAGGTATTTTATCACAAAATAATAAACTAAATTTCCAAATAAAAATGCATAACATTAAGTGTAAAGTTAAAAGTGTAAATCTATGGTTGATTTTCCCATTGGTGAAAATCTATTATTTAAAATTTTAGAGTAATTAAAGTCCAAATCGTGAATAGACACCCTAGGTTGATTATTTAGGTTGAAATAATATTGGTATAGAAATATAATTAACTATACGTTTTAATAAAATATTAAAGAACCCGTTTTTTCAGGTTTTAAGGAGACTTACTAATGAATAATAATAATATTACTTTTGCTAGAGTAGAAACTAACCTTATCATGGATCCTTTTTATAGTAACGTTTTTGGAAATGCACATGGTGGTGAGCTGATAAAAATCATGGATAATATTGCAGGAATGACTAGTTTCAAACATGTTAAGGGTGCTGTAGTTACCGCAAGAATTGATGAAATTGTATACCATAAACCAGTTCAAATCGGGAATATTATCACCTGTACAGGACAGTTAGCTTTCGTAGGTACATCCTCACTTTTGGTTATGGTAAATATAGTCACTCAGTCAATAACCAACTCTTGTGAACCAGAGCTGGCAGTAACAGGAGTATTTACTATGGTTCATCTAAAAGATAAAAAGCCATCAAAAGCACCAAAGCTAACGATTATCACAAAAGAAGATGAAGAATTATATAAACTTGGTGAAGAAAAGTATAATGAAATCAAATCCAAACTTTAATAATTTACAGTTTACAATTTACAATTAGCGAGGCAACTAATAACTTAAATATTACAGCAATCAAGAATCACACGCGCTCATTTGTCGTGTTGAGCGCAGTCCCTGTACCCCGTTCATTGAGGAAATCTCCGTTTTTACAACCAACCAACCAACCAACCAACCAACCAACCAACCAACCAACTAACCAACTAACCAACTAACCAACTAACCAACTAACCAACCAACTCATTTAGGATTTTTTTTCTTCTTAATGGCATAATATAACTTTGCCACAAAGATCAAAGGTTTCATTAGATATCCTTCCATATCCTTGGTAACATCTTTTAGATGTTGGCGAATTGGCAAATTTTGAGGACAAAGTTTCTCACACTTACCACACTCTGTACATAGAGATGCATAGGAGGGCTTTCCTCCTGTAATACCTGTTGTATTGGTCAAGTACATATTCATACCGCCAAACATATGCTTATCATTGTAAAATTCAAAACATGAAGGAATATCTACTCCTGCTGGGCAAGGCATACAATAAGCACATGCTGTACATCCTACTTTTAATTGTTGATCAAAGACCTCCTTTGCTTGGCTTACAAGATCTAGTTCCTCTTCAGTAAGAGAATTTGATTCGGAATGGTTGGCTATTTTAATATTTTCTTCGATATGTGTTTCTTCATTCATCCCTGAAAGAACCGTTGTAACTTGTGGATGATTCCAAATCCACTTCAGCGCCCATTCAGCTGGTGACCTTTTTACTTGACTACGATCCCATATATTTTGAACTTCAGTAGGCATCTTTTTGACTAACCGTCCACCTCTTAGTGGTTCCATAATAACCACTCCAATACCTTTCTCAGCGGCGTATTCAAGCCCTTCCTTACCGGCTTGATAATGTTCATCTAAATAGTTATATTGTATCAGACAAAATTCCCATGGATAATCATCTACGATATTTTTGAAATTCTTTACATTACCATGAAATGAAAACCCTATGTGCTTTACTTTACCTGCAGCCTTTGCCTCTTGCAAAAACTCAATACCGCCTAAACTTTTAAATCTCATCCAACTTTCCATATTAGGTAATGCGTGAATTAAATAATAATCGATAGTATCCGTTCGTAGATTGCTTAACTGGGTGTCCAAAATTTTGTCCATATCTTTTCTGCTGTGAACCAAATATGGTGGTAATTTTGTAGCAATCTTTACCTTATCTCGATATCCTTTTTCCAGTATTTTGCCTAATACTTTTTCACTACCAGGATACACATAGGCAGTGTCAAAATAATTCACACCTGCTTCGATAGCACTAATAATCTGTCTTTCTGTACGTTCTTCATCAATTTTTCCATTTTTTCTTGGGAATCGCATGCAACCATATCCTAAAATAGATATATCTTCATCAGTATTACCCATTTTTCTATATAACAAAATTTCCACCTTCTTTAATTTTTAGATTCACTTAATTATACTAGTAGTATAACATATTTTATGGTTCATTTTTCCATCAATTCAACACAAAAAAGACCCTTATTATCAAGGGCATTTTAGTTGTTAGTAAATACGGAGATCTTTGTTCTTTTAGTTAGAAAGTACGAACTTTTATTCATTCCTACTTAATCCTGTAGTAATGTTCCAACTGTCCAACTTTCTACTTTCCAACTAATTAATTGCTTGTTCAAGTTGAGTGAATGCTTGCTCTAGTACAGATCGTGGGCATGCTATATTGATCCTTTGGAAGCCTTTTCCTTCTGGTCCAAACATTAAGCCACCATCGAGCCATAGTTTCGCCTTATTGCTTATTAATTCCTCTAAGTCTTCCTCATTTAGTCCAAGACCACTACAATCAAGCCAAATCAAATAGGTTCCCTCTGGTTCAACTAATTTAATTTGTGGCAAGTGCTCTGCAAGAAATCTACGCACAAAAGTGAGGTTATCAGAGAGATATTCTTTTAACTCGTCGAGCCACTGGGCTCCCCCTTCATAAGCAGCTTGACATGCAACTAAGCCTAGAGTGTTTAATTGACTATAGCCACTTCTTATGATTTCTTGCTTGAATTTAAGACGCATAGATTCATTGGCTATAAATATATTTGAGTTTTGTAAACCTGCTAGATTAAATGTTTTGCTCGGCGCTGTACAAGTAATAGTCTGGGCTAAGTATTCTGGTTTAAGATTAGCGAACACAAGATGTTGGTGCCCTTCATAAATAAAATCTGCGTGAATTTCATCTGCAACTACAATAACATTATGTTTAACACAGATATCTCCAAGACAAGTTAACTCCTCTTTTGTCCACACTCGTCCTACAGGATTATGAGGGCTACAAAAAATAAATAACTTAACGTTGTTTTCTACAATTTTGTTCTCAAAATCTACAAAATCTATATGGTAACTTCCATTTTCATAGACCAAAGAATTATTAACCATTTTACGGTTATTTGCCAATATTGATTCTGAAAATGGATAGTATACAGGTTGCTGAATAAGAATTCCATCCCCTTCATTAGTTAGTGCACGAATAGCTGTGCAAATTGCGTAAACAACACCAGGTGTCTTAACCAACCATTTTTCTTGAACTTCCCAATCAAAACGTGGGGAATACCAGTTGTATAGCGCTTCAAAATAATCATTTTTACATTCTGAATAGCCAAATATCCCATGCTCACTCCATTTTACAAGTGCTTCCGTAACTGATCTGGGGACACGGAAATCCATATCCGCCACCCAAAGTGAAAGGATATCTGCAGTCTTCCCCCTCTCTATTGCAAAATCGTGTTTTATAGAATTCGTATTTTTACGATTAATTACTTCATCAAAATTATATTTCATATATACCTCCTCGTTGAGATCAAAGATTTCCTGTTTACTATTCATCTATTTGCTATAATATTATACTATGTTTATATGTATACTATATCTATATGTATAGTATGTTTATATCATAGTATTGATCTTTATATTTGTCAATAGATAATTGGCAAAATTAAAATGGAATGCAGAATACAGAATTTCAAAACTAAATCTTATGCACTATATTAATTGTCGTTAAAGATAGCACCTTTAAAATCGCTTTATAATCCTTTGGACATTGTGATTCATCTATGTTTTAATTATCTTATTATACTTGAGATCTATAGTAACTATAAATATATAAGTTTTCATATATAGGAATAGAATAAGGAGTGATTTAATGAATAAAAACAAGGGGAGTATCAAACTTGCCATTCTTGCAATTTCCTGTGTAATGATGGCATCTTTGACAGCTTCCGCAATTCTATCAGATATTTCAATCCATTTTAACCATGTGGATAAATCTATAATACAAATGGTTTTAACGATTCCTTCTCTTTTGGGAATGATTTTTGCACTTATAGCTGGACCTTTATCAACAAAAATATCTAAAAAAGCCTTGGTACTCAGTGGACTTGTTTCTGGTTTTGCAGGTGGTACTTTGGCCTTCTTTTTAGGTAGCATAAGTATATATGTTTTGCTTTTTTCCAGCGTTTTAATTGGAATAGGCCAAGGAGTAAACTCCACCATGTCTATGGCACTCATTGCCGATTACTTCCAAGGTGATGATTGCAGTTCTCTTATGGGCTTACAATCGGCCTTTGTTAATGGTGGAACTATGTTAATCCTACTATGTTCAGGTTCCCTAGCTAGTATTCATTGGAATTATTCGTATATCGTTTTCTTGGCATTTATTCCTATACTATTCATTGTAGCCAAAAAGCTTCCATACGCCCCACCACAGCCAATGAAAGCTGACAATGGGGAGAAGGTAAAATTAAATGGCACTATTTATTATACATGTTTTACTATTATCTGTTTTGCTATATTTATGTTTGTATTTCAAACAAATATATCACTTTTCATTCACAATAATCACCTTGGTACTGCTACTTCAAGTGGATTAGTCAACTCAACTTTGTCAGGAGTTGGCGCAATTACAGGTATTCTTTACAGTCGGATACGAAAATTACTAAAGAATTACATTATCCCTACCGCCCTAATCGTAACCGCAATAGGAATGACCCTTCCCTTTTCTATTGGAACGCTAACGTCTGTTTTCATAGCAGCCGCATGTACTGGCTTTGGTTTATCCCTTATTATGCCAACGACTATGTATATCGTATCATCATCAGTTGCTCCATGTATGAGTGCTACTGCCATAGCTATAGGAAACGCCTCATCTAATCTTGGAATGTTTATTTCTCCACTATTAATCAATCCCTTAGCTCGTATCTTGGGGGATGGTAGTGAACGTATTAAATTCTTGATATCGGCTATTGGTCTTTTGGCTCTGGCATTAATTGTTCTCCTTGTTAATACTCGTATTACAAAGAGCGATTTGAAATAGTGTACCTGTATAACTAATAAAGTTAGGCAAATATTTCAAGTAGATATAAATTATTTGTACGAATTAATCTATGTAGTTTTTAAAAGACAGCATAGAAAATCCACCTTTAAATAACTATTCATAGAATTACCATGGACCTTTTGTAAATTTTTATGGAATTTTTCTTCATATTATGTTATATTTTTAGATATAAACAAATGGGGGCATGGCGCAGTCTGGGAGCGTGTCTGACTGGCAGTCAGAAGGCCAGGGGTTCGAATCCCCTTGTCTCCACCAAATGAAATCAAGGGTTTTCATCCATATACACCGTATGTATAATTCCAATTTGACTAACATTTAACCAACATTGTCAATACTATTATACACACTTTATTAATTCAATTTATGCTATCTAGCCTACTCCTAAAGGAGTGGGCTTTTCGCATAGGCCTTGTAATAATAAGTTCTTATATAATAGAGTTCACTAGACTATATACTTTACACGATATAACTTATAGTAGCCTCAGGAAGATATTTTTGAATGTATTTTCTAATAACTTCCTCAGCAGGATTTCTATACTCATTACGATATGTATACTTTCCTGGTCCCTTTGGTCTCATCTTATCCTTATCAAGTAAATTTACTGCTTTTGGCATACTTTCTGTGTTAATAAAAAAATTAGCTGAACCATAGGTCATAAATATTACCTCTATAAATAATTGATTTTTAAGCTTAGATGATAAAGTCTCCTCAACTTCCTTAAACATATTAGCATACATTACTTCCCAGCCTTCTTCCAAAATTATTGGGGCAACATTAAGTCCTACTTTATATCCAGCTTCAAACATTTTATTTGCTGCAATAATCCGCTCTTTTAAACTACTTGTTCCAAATTCAACTTTTGTTATAATTTCTTGTGGGTTAATGGAAATACGCATTTGCGTGTGTCCATTGTGCTTAGCTGTTAATAAATCGTCCACAGCATCAAACTTTGTTGAAAAGGTAGCTGTGGCATTTTCTAGCTTTCCAAACTCATCAATTGCCCATCTTAAATTTCCCGTAATAGTATTTTCTAGAAGCATATCAGAATTACAACCTAATTCATAAACCTTATGTTCTCCCACTTTCACAATCGTCTTCTTTACTTTATTCATCATTTCATCTCTATTCATATATACTCTAAGATAAGAGTTAGTGTTGAAATGACAAACTAAGTAACAATAAAGACAGGTCGCAGTACAACCGCTAGAGGTGAAAGGAACAATAAAATCTGCACTTTTATCATTTGGTATTAGTTTAATAGCCTTTCTTGTACCTAAAATTAAGTATTTTTTCATTTTAGTATATTCCTTATTCGGTAGATGTCTTAATTCTTCAATTTTATGATGCGATTCTATAGAAATAAGTGGAATATTTAGTTTTTCATATCTCTCTAATATATTTTTTCCTTGTTCATATTCTTTTACTACTTCTTCATAATAAACTCGTAATGGTATAAAAGGTTTCATTATAGCTCTCCTCCCATATATAATAATAATTCACTTTACTTTACCTTAGTCTTTTATTATTCGAGCTATTTATACTTATCATACATTCCGCTGAAGTATTGAAAAAAAATATTATCTATTGAATCCATTTTTAACTATCCTATGGCACTCTCACAGATTAATGATGATCGTTTTAGTGGTTTTCTTGATCTTTTTCATGATGCAGGACCAAGACAGATATTTAGCCAAGTTGCTGCAAATGCTTTTATCCGATATGGAATCAAGGTTCAGACCATTAACTTTGATACTACTTGTAAAGTCATGTGGGGCACATATAAAGTGGAAGGCGAAGATTCTGGTGTTATTAAAATAGATTATGGCTACAGTAAGCAAAAACGTTATGATAAAAAACACTTGAAGGTCTCCCTAGGAGCTGCCAGTGGTATTTTAGTTGATGCAAAAATATTATCAGGCAACATGGATGATAAAACGTACAACAAAGAACAGCTAGATGATGTAGAAGACCTTCTAAGAAATATAATCTAACTACTTAGGAATTTACATCGTAATAGTAGTATATTATGTATTTATTATTACTGGTAAGGTATAGAAATAAATAATAGTTGACAAGTTCAACTATTATTTTTATAATAAAGTTATAAAAATATGATTGAGGAGCAGTAATATCATGAACACTATTAATACGTCTTTGATACAGATCATTCGTGAATTCAATCGATTCTATACCAATATTCTAGGCTTATTAAGCCAGCATATGCATGATAGTGAATTTTCCCTAGCGGAAACCCGCATTCTATATGAAATTGCTCATACAGATGCTTGCACTGCTAAAAAATTAATTGAAGAGTTAAAGATTGACCGTGGCTATCTAAGCAAAATAATCAAACGCTTTGAAAAGAATAACCTTATTAATAGGGTACGATCTTTGGAGGATGGACGACTGTTTTATCTTTATCTGACAGATAAAGGGAAGGATGTCTTTTCAAAGATGGACGACATATCAAACAATCATATCCACCAAATGATGGATTGTTTACATGAACTAGAACAGAAAAGTGTTGTGGAGAGCATGAAAACAATACAATCTACTCTTTCAAAAAAAAAATCTGTGTTTGAAAACGAAAGAGTTAAAATCCGTTGTGATTTGAGACCGGGAGATGCAGGTTATTTAATTCATCTGCATGGCTGGATTTATGCCCAAGAATGTGGGTTTAACCACGAGTTTGAAGGCTATGTATGCAAAACATTATATAACTTCTTTGAAAACTACAGACCTAAAAAAGATAGATTATGGTTTGCAGAATCTGATGGAAGAATAATTGGTACAATTGCAATTGTCGAACATTCAACGGCACTTGCTCAGTTGAGATGGTTTATCATACATCCTGATTTCAGAGGCATTAGTCTTGGGAGGACACTGATGAATGAAGCCCTGAAATACTCCAAGGAGAAAGGATATAAAAAAGTATTTTTAACGACTTCTCAAGTCCAAAAAACAGCAGTAAGAATGTACAAAAATGCAGGCTTTAAAAAAGTTGCAGAACAAGAAAGCAACATGTGGGGCAAAAACCTGGTTGAACAAACCTATGAGTTAGAATTGATATGATTACAATTAATAAAGTGGATTGATTCGCATTTTTAATATACTGCGCAACATCAAGAGCAATAAATGCTCTTTTTTATTTTGGCATTGAGTGTCATAACTTAACAGTTATGGCATTTGTCATTGGTGCTATGTATTAATATAAAGAAAAATGTAATGATGTTATTCAAATGAATACATATTTTAATTAATTTTATGACGTTCTTATCTTCTATATCATTTTCCAGAAACAATCCAGTACCAGGTAGGTTTCTAACCAAGTGCAACATCCAACATCATCATCACGGCAAAGCCAACCATAGCGCCCATTGTAGCAATATCTGCATGATTATTTAGTTGAGATTCAGGTATTAATTCCTCAATAACAACAAACATCATAGCACCTGCTGCAAAAGATAAAGCATATGGAAGAATAGGCTTCATCACTATGACTAAGGCTGCACCAAGAGCACCTGCAATAGGTTCTACCATTCCAGATAATTGACCATAAAAAAAACTTTTTCGTCGAGAAAATCCTTCTCTTCGTAAAGGAATTGAAACTACTGCACCCTCAGGAAAATTTTGTAGACCAATTCCGATAGCAAGGGCAATCGCACCACCTAATGAAGCAGATGGAATACCTATGGCTACAGCACCAAACGCTACACCTACAGCTAAACCTTCTGGAATGTTATGCATTGTAATCGCTAGTACCAAAAGAACACTTCTTTGCCAACTTGTTTTTATGCCTTCAGCTTCTTCTTTTGGGAAACCTGGATGTAAATGGGGTAGGAAATTATCTACTAATCTCAAAAAAATACCACCAAGTAGAAAACCTACTACTGCAGGTATCCAAGGCATATTGGTTGTTTCTTCTGCCATTGATATAGCAGGTGCTAAAAGAGACCAAAAACTAGCTGCAATCATAACTCCTGCTGCAAAACCCAACATGATATCTAGTACTTTTTTATTTACAGTTTTAAAGGGGAAAACCAAGGCTGCACCTAACGCCGTAACAAACCAAGTAAAAGAAGTTGCTAATAACGCTTGTAAAATTGGACTCAAATTTTCAAACCAAGAATAAATCATTGTATAAACCTCCTTATTGTAATATTAACTGAAGCTAATATTCCTAATCTCATTCTATGAATTAAGATCTAAAGAGGTTACAATTGTAAATCATCTATAAAATCTGCTACTAATTTTGAGAGTGTGGCATTATCAATTAACATGTAAATGTATTATAATAGATAATCAACTTTATCGTTGACCTTTGTGAGCAGCTCAGATTGTTAAATGAAGATTCTAAATTAATCCTAATCTCAATGTGAATTAAGATTAGGATTATTAAATGTTTAGTTGTTTTATAATTGGCTCCGTGAGAAGGATTCGAACCTTCAACCTATCGATTAACAGTCGAGTGCTCCACCGTTGAGCTATCACGGAATATTTTTTAACTATCGATATATAATATATCCCGTAAATAATAATTTATACATTTATATAATTTAACATAAACTGTTTTTTTTGTTAGATAAATGAATCCCTTAAGCATATTTTGCAAAGAATATAGTTGTCACTTTTTAAAATGTTTGTTTTACCTTATATAAATAACTTATTGGTTAAAAATCAGGCTGTTTATATCTGCTTTATATTTTTTGATCTATAAACAATTTCACCGTCTATAATTGTATACAATGTTCTAGTAAATACCTCTATTGGATTTCCATCAAATATTGCAATATCTGCATCCTTTCCAACTTCAATACTGCCAACTCTATCTGATACATTACAAATTTCTGCTGCATTTATTGTAATTGCTCTGAGTGCTTCATCTACACCTAATCCTTCTTTTGCTGCAAATCCAGCACAAATGGCTAGATCTTGTATTCTTACAACGGGATGGTCTGTTGTAATAGCTACCTTTATCCCTTCCTTGTGTAATATGCCAGCTGTTTTAAAATCTACATATTGAGTCTCTATTTTATTTCTTGGCGATGATGAAGCTCCAACTATTGCTGGGAAGCCAGATTCCTTTATCTCCTTTGCAATTAAATGCCCCTCTGAACAATGATCAAGTGTCAATCTTAAGTCGAATTCTTTAGCAATACGTATTGCTGTTAAGATATCATCTGCTCTATGCACATGTGCTTTTAAAGGAATTTCTTTATTGAAAACAGGTATCCAGCAGTTCTTTCTAAATTTTTGAGTAAAGCGCTCATCAGATTGTTCGGCGTTCTTTTTACTTTGATAATATTGTTGAGCTTCAAATAATTCTTCTCGTAAAAGAGCAGCAATTGACATACGCGTTGTTGGCATCATATCTTTTTGATTATAATTTGTTTTTGGATTTTCTCCAAATGCAATTTTCATTGCAGCAGGTTCAAGAACAACCATATTATCTATTGATCTTCCATGAGTCTTAATAAAAAGAAACTGCCCACCTACTATATTTGAGCTTCCTGGTCCAACCATTACACCAGTAATGCCTGCACTTAAAGCATTATGAAAAGTAGAATCCATAGGATTAACTGCGTCAAAACCTCTAAGATAAGGTGTAATTGGTTCGGTCATTTCATTCCCATCATTACCCTCAAAACCTTTTCTTTCCTCTTGAATTCCAATATGGCAATGTGCTTCTATAATTCCTGGCATAACAAAACAATTATTTGCATCTATTACTTCAGTAATATCATAATTGGCAACATTAACATCTTCTCCGACTTCTATAATTTTCTTTCCCTCAATTAAGATATATCCTTTATCATAATCTTTGCCGCACATAGTTAGTATTTTTGCATTTTTAATTAATAGCATAACATTATAGTCTCCTTTTATAATCATTTTTTTGGATAATCATAGGGTGATGGACATCTTAACTGCAAATTGAATTTTATGTCACTCATAACCCTGAGTAATTTTAAAAATATTACTTCCAGTTTGACCATATCTTACTATAGTAGAACCAATAGTTGCAATTTCCTTATATATCCGTTGACAATTTGATCAATTAAATACTTAGAAGCTTCCACCTAAAGTTTTTCTAGTCCATCGTGTTTCTAGTTCACTTGATGTTATTAGTGATTTTTGTTTCATTTTAATTTATACATTAAATAGATCACTGTTATTGTTCGCTTAATTTAAGTGAATATTCAAATACTAAGGAAGGAATGTAGTATATTCTTCTTTTTTAACATTTAGAAATAGATATAATTTGAATAACTTACATATGTAGTGGAAGAATACATAAAAAATAAGAAGGTGAGATTTTGAGAGAACAATATTTAGCGCCTAATGAAACTATGCAAATCCATGAAATGCTTAATTTAAAGACTATTTGTATGACTACATCTAAAATGATGGAAGGTGTGGTATTTGATCAAGATTTAAAAGCGTTACTAGAAAAAGATGTGCAACAGTCAATCAAATCAATTGACTCCCTGCAAAACTTACTAAAAAAAGCACCAAAATTAAGATAAAAGTTTGTATTAAAATGAACTGAGGAGATGATCTAAATGATTAATGATTACCTAGAAATAAGAAATTCAGAAGGAATGCCTAAGCTAGTAGATGGAACTATGTCATTAGGTTTTCTTCTCAATGCGAAAAGCGGAGTAAGAAATTGTGCTATTGCATTGACAGAAGCAGTAACACCAGAAGTAAGAAAATTTTTGCAAAAAGAATTATATGATGCAATTGATACACATGAAGAAATATACAAACTAATGATAAAAAAAAGGTGGTTTCACCCTATCAACTTAGATAAACAATTCCAAATGGATATGGAGGCATCTAAAACAGCAGTTCAAATAGCTAGCCTAGATCTCTTTCCAGGAGATACAAGTAGGATTGGAACATTCTCGACACCAGAGAAATAACCAGTGGATAACGATAATTATCTAATCAGATATTGGAGGAAAAAAATGAAAGCTGTAACATTTCAAGGGATAAAAAGAGTAGAAGTTAAAGAGGTATCAGAACCTAAAATTCAAAAAAATGATGACATTATTGTAAAGATAACAAGTTCAGCAATTTGTGGTTCTGACTTGCATTTAATTCACGATATGATTCCTAATCTTGAACAAGATTATATTATTGGACATGAACCTATGGGGATAGTAGAAGAAGTAGGACCAGAAGTAAAGAAACTTAAAAAAGGGGATCGAGTTATTATACCCTTTAATGTTAGTTGTGGAGAGTGTTATTATTGTCAACATGATTTAACTTGTATGTGTGATAATTCAAATCCCAATGGTGAAAATGGTGGTTTTTTCGGATATTCACAAACATCTGGTGGTTACCCAGGAGGCCAAGCCGAGTTTTTGAGAGTACCCTATGCTAACTTTACACCTTTCTTAATCCCAGAGAACTGTGAGATTGAAGATGAAAAACTATTATTAATGTCAGATGCTATGGCTACAGCATACTGGAGTGTAGAAAATGCTGGTGTCACAAATGGAAATACTGTTATAGTACTTGGGTGTGGACCAGTTGGTTTACTAGCTCAAAAGTTTTGTTGGTTAAGTGGAGCTCATAGAGTAATAGCTGTAGACTATATAGATTATAGATTAAAGCATGCAAAAATAAATAATAATGTTGAAATAGTAAATATCGAACAACACCAAAATACTGGTGAGTATCTCAGAGAGATAACTCATGGTGGTGCAGATATTGTTATAGACTGTGTGGGTATGGATGGAAAGATGACCCCCATGGAGTTTGTAGGGTCGGGCTTAAAGCTTCAAAGTGGAGCTTTAGGACCTTTTGTAATAGCTACACAAGCAGTTAGAAAAGGAGGGATGATACAAGTAACTGGAATTTACGGAGGTAGATACAATGCATTCCCTTTTGGAGATATAATAAATCGTAATATCAATATAAGAACAGGTCAGGCACCTGTAATACCATATATGCCAATTCTATATGATTTACTAGCAAAAGGAAAAGTTGATCCTAGTGATATAATTACGCATAGGTTGCCACTTGTGGAAGCATCATATGGATACGAGGTCTTTGATACAAAAACTGATGGGTGTATTAAAGTAGTTTTAAAACCATAGAGATATATGATAACTAAGGAGTTGCTAATGATGAAATATCAAGAATATGCGCCAAATGAAAGTATGCAATTGAGGGAAATACTAACTATTAAAAATATAGCAATTACAAAAATGATTGCAATGGCTCCACTAGTTTCTGATTTGGAACTAAAAACAATACTTCAACATGATACAGATGTTTCCCTACAACATTTAGTAGACTTAAAAAAACTTATAGAAACATCAGATTTAAATAATGAATGAAGGAAGTGATAATTTGAATACAATAATTGAAAATATTACTGGTCTAAAAAAATTAAGTGATCAAGTCATTGCCACTGACTTTTTAATAGCTGCTAAGAGTGCAGTTACAAACTATTCCATAGCAATAACTGAAGCGTATAACCCAGAAGTACGATTTGTATTAAAAAACCAGTTGAAAGATGCGATAGTAACTCATGAAGTAATGTCAAACTATATGATAAAAAAAGGATATTACCATGCCTACGATTTAAAAGAACAACTTAAAGTAGATATGAAAGTCACAGATACAACATTAAAATTAGCAGAAAAACTAATGTAATGGTAATCATGACACAAATAGATCCTACTTGCTGAGTGTACTTACAGTGTAGGATCGATTTTTTTACTTAAGATTCAATTCACACGTATTACGCTAGGACCGGGATTTACTGTATCGATCTTTAATTGATCCGATGATTTAATCTAACCCCTTTAAATGGTTCTTCTTCTTCGTGGCGCATGAGATATGTCTCTAGTCGCTTGAAGAAGGAAGGAATTTGGGAAATTAATCTTCTCAGACTTAATATGTAGGCATATAACATAATATTGCTCATAACCTAATATGATCCGGCTGACTTAAACTTGCCCTCTTCTTTGTTTTATTTGAATATTTATTTCTTAAACTCATAAAACAACTTACCTAATAAGTTTCCTATATGAACTTTTTGCGAATGCCAATGAAAAATTAAAATCCATTTTCCACTATCCATTTCATAATGCTTTCTTCTCTTTCCTTAATATTGTCATACTTCCCATCGTATTTATGCATTTTCTTCTGTGCAACAATATTTCCATCTACCATATACAATATTCTTTCTGTTTTTGCTGCCACCTTTACATCATGCGTAACGAGCATTACTGTTGTCCCCTTTTTATTAATCTCAGCAAGAATTGACATAATCTCTGCTGCCGATTTGGAATCTAATGCTCCGGTCGGTTCGTCTCCAAATATGATATCGGGATCATTTATTAATGCTCTGCAGATGCCGGCTCTCTGTAGCTGTCCACCGGATGCCTGGGTGATATTATTATCTGCAAGCATCTCAATTCCTGTGATTTCCAATAGTTTTTTTGCTTTTTGGTTAACCGTATTTTTATCAGCATCTTTTGATACAAGAGCAGGAAGCATAACATTGTCAATCACTGACAGATTCTTTAAAAGATTAATATCCTGAAAGATAAATCCCATGTTATTCAATCTAATCTTCGCCAGCTCTTCTTCCTTTAGTCCGCCAATTTCACGGTCTTTATATTTCACACTACCAGAAGTAAGCCTATCCATGCTGCTTATATTATATAGCAGTGTTGACTTCCCGCTCCCAGATGGTCCCATGACCGATACGAATTCACCCTTTTCTATCTCCAAGTTTATATCCTTTAAGATATGAAGCTCATTATCTTTTCCTAGTTTTACTTTTTTGTTCATACTTGTTGCTTCTAAAATATTGTTCATATATATTCCTCCATTTTTAAATATTTTAATTAACGTCTATATCCGAAAAGACATCACCTTCTCGGACCTTTTTAAGCAGTTCTAACTTCTTAAAACTATAGATAAATCTTCTTCTACTGTTACCTTACAGCACACAGATATAGTAACTCCAACTACTACAATCATCGCTAACGGACACAGTATCCAAGTCTGCCACGCAACATTAACAAATTGAATTCTTGCCGCGCCCATAGATGACATTGCCATACTTACAAGAAACTCCCCTATATAATTAGAAGCCAGCACGCCAAGTATAATTCCAACTATCAATACCATCAAAGTTCCCGCCATATATTGATGCTTAATATTTTTATAAGTTAATCCTAAACTTCGCATAATTGCAATTTGCGACAGATCCTTTGACAATAACATCTTAAGAAATAATGCAGTTATCAATACAACAATTATTACTGCAATTGCGATTGCGCCTATAACAATCGTGCTCATCTGATCAATGAGATTCCCAAGAGTTTGCCCAGTATACTCTTTGATATCATTCACCTGCGCAGAATCATAGGTATTCTGGTAGTAATCCATTTTATTTCTAACATCTACGCCTGGAGCCACATCCAAGTTAACAATATACCAAAGAATAGAGTCTTCATTTAAACCAAGACTAGTATCAGCCTTTGCTGTTTTTCCACCATTTGTAATATCTTGATAAATGCCACATACTTTCGTAGTCTTTTCTGTCCCGTCAACATTTACTACTACTTCATCTCCCACTTTCTTATTTAATCCATCTTCTGATGCATTTGCATAGGAAAGTGAGATTTCGCCTTCACCTTCAGGTGCTCTTCCTTCCAGATAATTTAAGGGGAATACTGAAAAATCTCCGGTTTCAATATTAATATAGTCCCAGGAACCTTTCGCATTTTTGACCTGATAGGAGCATGTGATGTAGGCCCCATACTTTTCAATATCAGAATCATTCTTCAGGTCTTCCTGCAGCTTTTTAAAATCTTCTGTAATCGTATCTGTCTTTCGAAGATCGATTCTCATATCGGATTTTCCTATTCCCATGTATGTGGAAAATTCCGGTGAATTCATGGTGTTATACATACTTAATGGAAGAATTATGATAAAGGTGCTTACGATATAAATAAAAATTAGTAACCTATATAATTTGAACCGCTTCCATACATCTCTAATTCCCATATAAATATTCGTGCTGAAAAATTTGTTCTTAAGCAGTGGAAAATTGTATTTTCGATTCCTTCCACGCTCCATAATATCTGAACGTAACGCTTCCACCGCAGATATATTATCGATTTTTTTCAGTACTTTCTTACAGTACATCACAATCATGAAATATATAAATAATGGAGCTATAAGAGATAGCACATATTTTAAATTACCTGATAAATCCGAAGATATATAAAGTCTCATATTACCGTTAAACAGATTTACCACAACAAAGGAAAGCAGATAGCCTATTATACCGGCTAACACTGACATGACTCTGTATTTGTTAAGATATACCTTCTTTATATCCTTTTTAGATATACCCATAGCTTTCATAACTCCAATTTCTCTTAAATCTTCATCAATCGTTGCCAGAAACGTAAGTCTGATACAGAGTGAAGCTATAACAATCAGCAGAATACTAATGAGTATAATTACCATCCCAACTATCGCATTTGACATGGCATTAAACAACATAAATACCATTGCTCCGACTGTAGGGCCATTTGCTGGAAGACCGGCTTTAATATATGCAGTCTGAACAGTCTGAGAATCGCCGTTTCCACTCAGTTTAAATTCGATAAGATATTCCAGTTCCCCTGCCTGCTTTTTAAGCATTTCACCATAGTCTGCTTGATTAATAACAAACCGTTTCGAAGAAGTAAGGGAAGAGTTCATCTCATAATCTCTTGCATATTCTGAAATCACAAACTCCTTCTGATACCCTGCATTGTCCACAGTAATTTTGTCACCTATTTTCATGTGATATTGTTCCATGAAATAAATGGGAACCGCCACTTCACCTTCCTTTACATCTAGCTTTTCATTATCCAGATCCAATATAAAATCAAATTTCTTGTTCTGTACAACAAATGAAATATCCTGTACAGTTCTAGCCATCGTTTTATTTTTACCGAAATGAATATTACTTCCATCAAAATCCAAAAGAACCATCGTCTCCTGCATTGCTATATTCTCACGCTGTTCCTCTGTAAATTTATCTATTTCTGACTGGTCATATTTTCCGGAATGCATCTGTGTAATGTCAGCTGGGACTGCACGTTCCTGCAATTGCGACATCGATTGAATTAGATTTGCAATTATATTTGTTGCACTAGCTCCCAAAATAACTGCCATGGTTATAAATACAAACACTGCCACAGTTATTATTTTCTTCCTGCTGAAATCATTCTTTACAATTTTTAAAAACATTATTTTCTCTCCTTCCTACCACATGCCTTTGCCTTTAAATCTCTCATCACAAAAATGATTGTTCTATCTTCAAACTACCTACTGCTTCTTTATGTATTTCGATTTTACGGATACTCGTTGATTTAGATACAATTAGTGCCGAATTGAATACATAATCTGCAAGAACACCTGCCAAAACATAAGCAATTATATATCCCAGATGTAGTGTCATTCCTGAACCGATATTAGATATCAGTCGCCCCCAGCCAGATAATCAGAAATTTTCTAAATCCATCTTCTTTTTTTGCTTCATATATTATATGGAATTTACTCTTTTTTAAATGCTCGCATACTAAATTCAAATATATTTCTTAGTGATTCTACAGGAGTTAAATTAAGTTCTTGCCTCATATATTGTTCATTGAAAGTTATCATACACACAGTGCCTAATATTAGAGCCTTTAGAAACAAGACTCCATATTGAACATCAATACCACTAGGTATACTTCCGTCAAGAGTTCCTTTAGTTATGCAGTCTGCCATATAGTTTGTCAGGTTATTATTTTTGGTTATTATATCATCATAAATGCCAAGATCCTTAAATTCACTTAAGTCCTTTAATTGAAATATTGCCATCATTTTGGTATATAGAGGCTTCTTCTCTGCAATTTGAGTGAATACTTCTCGCATCACATCGAGTTTTTCAAACCCAGATGCAAATTCCTTCTGATCAAGTGTTGACTTAATCATTTTATTAATAGTATTGGCTGCACGAATATATATTGATGCCATTATCTCTTCTTTACCTTTAAAATAGCTATAAAGTGTTTGCTTTGTAAATTCAGCTTCCTTAGCTATTTTATCCATTGTGACAGATTCTAAATTTTCCCTTTCATAAATTCGTTCAACCGCATCCAAAATTTCATTGCGTCGAATTTCAATATCTTTTTCCTTTCGGTTTGACTTACTCATAGACTCACCATCCTATTTATTATACTTTAAGTATAATTTATCATACCGTTAGTATGATGTCAACTGATATAATTGCATAATCCCTGGCAACCAAGGCGTTTATACTTGTTATTGAAAGAGATGGCGGCGTATCAATAATAATATAATCATAGCCATTTTTAATGAGATCTAGCTTATTTTTTAATACTGTTGTATCCGTTGGCTCTAGCTCTAATAATACATTAGAAAGCCTTTCATCTGTTGGATTGTAACAGATAGCCTTACTCCTGGCGCGAAACGCCCATATATAAATTTTGGAGAAAGACTCACAAACAAAAAAGACAAGAATCTCTAAGAAAAATCTTAAAAATACTCGCCTAAAAATATGTTTATGCTGTTTATAAATCATCTATAAAAGTATTAAAATTCTTTTTGCAGAGTAGTTAAGACCTCAATGAAATTTGGTATCCCTTTCTTTTATCTACAAGTATTTTCCTTATCTACATCCATTATAACTAGGCAGATCAATAATACGAGTACATACTTTTTCTGCTAGTGCTAAATTATGAGTAACAACCAATAGGCCTATATTACGTTTCTTAACAGTTTCTAGTACATAGCTCCATATTTGTGCTTGAGTGATAACATCAAGCATGGTACTTATTTCATCAGTAATCAAAAATTTTGTTTCTGGTCCAAGCACTCGGGCAACACAAAACCTTTGCATCTCTCCTCCAGAGAGCTCATTTGGCCAACGATTGAGCCAGTCTTTTTCAATTCCCATTGCATCGAGCAAACTCTCATTAGGAGTAAATCCCTCATATAATGATTCTTTAAGTTTCCACCTAGGATTTAATGCCTTTTCAGGATGCTGGTAAATGAGCTGTACTGGACAATATCCGTTCATAGGTAATGGATTTTTATCTAATTGTACTTCCCCCCTGGAAGGACAGAGATATCCAGATAATATTTTTGCCAGTGTACTCTTTCCATATCCACTAGGACCAACTAGACCAACTCGTTCACCTTCATTAATACACAGATTAATATCCTTTAATATAAGGGGATGATTCCTATATTGAAAACTGATATCTATTGCCTCAAGTTGCATGGATACACCTCACTGTTCCACCTCTGAGCTCTCGCATAGGTATTTTATCATCACATTCTACTGTCCTCATTGTGCAGCGGGGTGCAAATAAGCAGCCCGTGGGCAAATCGTTGGCATAGGGTTGGAATCCTGAAGTGGGATGAAAACCATTTTGTGGTAGGGCACGATAAAGTGCTTTAGAATAAGGATGTCTTAAGGCGTCTCCACCCGAACGAAATTCTGAGGCTGAAGCAATTTCAACAGTTGTACCTGCATAAAATACAGCAATACGGTCTGCAATATCAAAAGCCAGCTCAACATCATGGGTAATGAGTATTACACCTTTTCCGCTGTCTGCAAACTCCCGGAATGTTCTTAACATTTCCACTGCCACATCAGTACCTATCCCTGGCGTTGGTTCATCTGCTATGATTAGTTCCGCATCAGATATAATTGCTGTGGAAACAAGCATACGTCTAGCCATTCCTCCAGAAAGCTGAAAAGGATACATCTTCTCTGCGTCAGGTTTTAATCCGTAGCGTTTAAAAACAGAACGTTGTGCTAAGAAAGCACTGTCCCCTTTCATGAGTCCTCTTACTTGTTTACCAACTTTCATTAAAGGATCTAAGTATGTAACTGATTGAGGAACAAGAGCGATTTCTGTACCTCTTAACTGTTCTTGTAACTTAGTCGTTAATTCTTGTCCCTTATAACAAATGAAACCGCCCCATTTTGCATTTGAAGGTAACAGACCCAGTATGGCATGTGCCAACAAGCTTTTTCCTGAACCGCTAGAGCCCACTATAGCTAGTATCTCTCCTTTACCAACAGTGATACTAAGATTAGAGATTACTTCTAGATCATATTGGTGGAAAGTTGCATCATACATACGGAAAGCAACAGAAAGATCCTTCACTTCTAATAAATTTGTCGTTGTTTTGATTTCTTTCAATTCCTATACCTCCTCCTATTCATGTGCACTATAGGGGTCAATAATCGTTTTAAGGTTATCCCCAATAGTATCAAACATTATAACAACTAAAAGCAATGCAAGACCTGGAAAAAAGGCTAACCACCACATTCCCCCAGCGAGATGTTTCATCGCTTCAGATAATATTACACCAATTGCTGGCATATCAAGGGATAATCCATACCCCAAAAAAGTGATCGCTGCTTCATGTAAGATCGCATGAGGAAATAATAGGACCAGTCCAACAATATATTGAGGTAAGACATGAGGAGTCATGTGTTTTTTCGAAATCCACCAATTACTTTTCCCTAATTTTTTGGCTGCCATTACATATTGTGCACTGCGAATTTGCATTATTTCAGATCGAACTATACGAGTCAAATTTGGCCAATGAGTTACAGCAACTCCAATAATTACTCCTTTCAACCCTCCTCCTAGCATAAATGAAATGAGCATTAGCATAACAATATGTGGCACGCCCATACATAAATCTACACACCAGATAATAAATTTATCTACTTTTCCTCCTATTACAGCAGATAAAGTACCTAATACTAGAGCAATAATGGAACTTAAGCTTGCAGCAAGCAACCCAATTAGGATACTTGTGGACAATCCTTTAATTGTTCGTGAAAACATATCTCTTCCAAGAAAATCTGTCCCAAATAGATGAGAAAGAGAAGGTGAAAGTTTTTTAGCTGAATAATTAGGTGCATAAACTTGAGGATCCATGACTAGTCCGGCAACGGTAATAATAATTAAGAAAACTATGGAAATACTAAGCATAATCACTATTTGCTTACGCTTATTTATCTTTATAGCTTTTTTTATACTGCTCATCCTGATATTATCCATGTAACCTAACCTCCCTAATTTCTGGATCAACCACACCATAAATAACATCTGCAAGGAAGTTGCCTGTAAAAACAAATACTGCACTAAAAAGTGCAATTCCCATCAGTAAGGGGACATCACCTTTTAGACCTGCAGATGTCGCTGCATTTCCAAGACCTGGATAAGAAAATACTTGTTCAGCTAGAACAGAGCCTCCAAATAATTCACTAAATGAAGCGAACTGAAGCGTAATTGCTGGCAACATCACATTACGAATACCATGACGCCTAATCGCTGTCCATTTTTTTTCTCCGCGAGCATGTGCAAATAAAACATAGTCACTTTTCAGTACATTAATTAATTTTTGACGGGTATGAAGGGCGATGCTTGCTACTCCTGAGATACTGAGGGTAAAAGCGGGTAAGATTAAATGATGAATTCGCTGCCCTAGAGTCACATCATCCGCAAGAATTCCAATAGGTGTTGCTAAAGCAATAGGAAACCATTTTAATTGAATGGCAAACACCATTAGCACTAATAATCCTAACCAGAAAGTAGGCGTCGACGAAAGTATTAGACAAAATGTTTTAATTATCTTATCACCGATGCTTCCCCTACAAGCGCCTGCAACGATCCCAAGAGTAAATCCAACCGCTCCTGAAAACACCCACGCTGTGCCCATTAAAGCAAGAGAAGTGATGAATCGTTCAGCGATTATTTGGGTAACAGGCAAACGATAGGTAACAGAGGTGCCCATATCACCATGGAGTAGATTTGTGGCCCAGATAATATAACGTTCTACTGGACCCTTATTTAATCCCCAATACTGGGCGACATTATCACGTTGCTCTTGTGAAACTCCAGATTCTGATCCTACATATGCATCAACAGGATCTATGGGAGATGAAATGACCAACAGAAAGGTAACAATACTTACGGCAATTAAAAGAGTGATCATTCGTAACAATGTTCTACCAATATATTGAAGTATATTTTTATTCATTGTATTGCTCCTCTCACAAAACAAACTAAAAGAAATAGATGATTAATTATTTCTTTTAGTTTGTTTATGTATATTATTACTAAAATAGTTTATTATGATTAGATAACTAAAAGATAAATCATCGGGCGTGAATTTTGTTCCCAATAATTTATACTGTGATTTTATGATTATTTAAAACTCCATTCGTTCATATTGGCTATGATTGGTTGACCATGTCCATGGGGATGAATTAATTGATTACCAAGATCTAATCCATCTTTAATAAAATAAGTGTGGTCAATATTAACAATCCAGAGGAATGGATAATCACCATTTATTCCTGCTTTTCCATCCCACTGAGCAAGCTTCCAATATTTTATTGCATCTTCCATTGATCTCGCAGCAAGAGCTTGATCCATATAGGCATCTACATTATCATTAGAATATATAGAAGTATTATTTGTTCCTACACCTATCATTTCGGAGTAGTATCCGTTATATAAATCAATAGGGCTATAATTTCCGCTACCCCAACAAGTAGGTATATTTGCAGCCTGAGCTTTGCAATCTTCCCAAGCAACAGCCTTAGCGATTAAGTTAATGCCTAATTTTTTTGCATCTTGGCTAAGGGCAACAGCAAGATTATAACGTTGCAAGTCATCCGTACGCCCAGTAATAGTAAATTCCGCCTTTAAGCCGTTTTTTTCACGAATACCATCTCCATTAGTATCTTTCCACCCTGCTTCCTCCAAGATATTACAGGCTTCTTCCACTTGAGTATCTTTAAAAGCAGTTTCGGTATTATACCACGGTAACGCATCAACACGACCATAAGCAGGAACACCTACACCATTTAAGGCATTTTGAATAATTGTTTTTCTATCAATTCCGATGTTTAATGCTTTTCTAATGACAAAATCACTAGTAACGTTATTTCCCACTATTTTTCCATCTGTACCTTTAGATTCTGGAGCACAAGGTAAATTAAAGCCTCGATTGTCGACGGTAGCTAAGTTAATAAGTTTCATTCCTTCAACATTTTCCTCAGCATACTCTGGGTTAATCATTACTATATCTAAATCGCCAGACTTTGCACTTGCTAAAGCAGCTTCCTCATCGAGATTTAAGATGGTCACTTTCTTAAAAGAAGGTTTTATTCCATAATAATATTCATTGGGAACCACAATCAACTGTTGCTCTTTGTTAAGTTGAGCAAGTTTCCAGGGTCCGCTACCCACAGGATTATCTCCGAAATCGTCACCGTATGCATGTTCTGGTACGATTCCAAGAAGAGCAGTAGTAGAAGCAAATGCTGACCATGGTTTGTTTAAGGTAAAGACGATAGTATGATCGTCAGTATTCACAGCGTCCTGAAGCATTGTCAAATCAACACTTGATCCACTGTTTTTTGCTGTTAAATAGGTAAATACTACATCCTTAGCCGTTAGCTGAGTGCCATCCGAAAACTTAATGTCCTTTCGTAAATGATAGGTATAAGTTAGACCGTCATCACTTACCTTGTAATCTGTAGCGAGATCTGGTTCTGCTTCGATTTTTGCATTAAATTTTAAAAGAGAACTATAAAAAAGTCCATACCCATAGGTACCATAGCCTATACAAGGATCATATCCTCCACTTGCGGCACCTTTTCCAATAGAAATAACTAGCTCTTCCTTTTTTTCAGGGGTAGTGGTTACTGGAGAAGAAGTTTTTGAACATCCCATTAATACAGAAGAGAAAATTAACATTGTTGCAAGAATAAAAGAAATACACTTAGATTTTTGATTCATTTTGTTCCTCCTTTTATTTTTTCAATAGAATTGTGAAGATTTATTTGTTCGATGTTCGAATGTAGTCTGCTTTTAAATTACCATTAGAGTACGTAGCTGAGATAATATTTGGCACAAAAAAGAAGACTAATCCCTTGATTAGTCTTCTTGACATATTCTATGATTTCAAATCATAATTTACAAAAAAATAATTGTTACTGAATTTAACGTTAGCATCAAGCTTCTGCTTGAGATTAAGTAAGCGTTTACGATTAATATATTATCAGATATTTGTCGAAAGGTCAATTAAAAATGCAGTTCTAAAACGTAGATTCTTGTTTTCTGGATCCACCCAATTCTTGAATTGCTTACTAAATCAGCTTTGAATTTCTTTTTACTGTAAATTGTATTAAAAATAAATGTAACTATAGCTAAAAAAGTTGTGACACCAATCCATTCAAAATCCTTTTTATTATCATTTCCTTTAGTAAATAAAATACTATCCAACAAAGCAATAACATCTCGTATACTTTTTTTTATTAAATCATGTGGTGTATTTTTAATAAGAATAAAGAATACTAAAAGCATTACAATTATCACAATAAGTTTTATAGGATTTTTTAATGGCCATTTTTTAACTTTATAAATTATTCTCCGAAACGAATTTTTTAAATTTTCAATATATTCTTGAAAATATGGCTTCACTTCTTTTTTAGATACAATACTATTCATATTTTCACTATCATCCAACAACTTTTATTCTCCTTTTGAAATTCGATATCTCAAATTTGATATTTATTTATTTCTAAAGACTATGTAATTTTATTTTATATTAGGTACAATTTCATTAAGGTAATTATAAATCTGCTATATGGTTAAATACAGAGTAGCTGTCGCTAATCAAATATTTTTAGATGACATGTTGGACCATCAACTTGGAGTACTTATTAAAGTAGGAGAGAGATCCCCTCTTTTTTTAATTCTTAATTTTATATTTTACTTGTGATAAGTTTACTACTTTCCCGGTTGGATCATTATTTTCAAACTGTGTAGCAGTAACAGTATATATTCCTGGTTTAAGCATCCAGTCTTTAAGATCAATAGATGTTTGGGTTAATCCTGCAGTCTGCTCTCTTTGAACAAACATATCATTTACATATACAAATATCTCTAACTTGCCATCCCAATTCAGAGCTTCATCTTCCATATCACCGATATCTAAACCAATTTGAGACACAAGAGTATCTGTTGCTAATAATTCCTCTGGGACATTACCCTCTTCCGTTGTTCCTGTAGCAGTGGATACCACTAATTTTTTGCCACCAACTTCTGGCGCATTACTAGGGAATGGATATTCACTTTCAACCTTGGTTTTGGTTTCAACATTCTTTGAGTCATTCTTTGAGTCATTCTTTGCACCAGTTTCTGTTGACTTAGTACATGCAAATGACAACACCAAAAACGAAATTAACATAAAACTAACTAATAATTTTTTCATATATTCCTCCTTGTTATTCTGTATTTAATATTCGACGTCTAATTACATAATCCTCTTTTATTATTAATATACTTTTTATTAAGATCAAACAACTCCTAGTTACATCCACTTTGTTCTACTAGCCATACAAGTTATATCCAAAATCGTTGAAGACTGGTTTAATTGTAACCTCTGGCTCACAAACATACATTTTAGCGAACTCCTTGTTTATGTCCCTAATCTGTATAAAATTAATAAGGTTATCCTTTTTTATCTGTTGTTTTGAATCTGGATTTAGATAGGAGTTGGTTTAGCTACTCTTAACTTTTCAAATAGTAGTGGTAAAATATGTAGTAT
>MCHG01000185.1_pt1 | contig 31539 bp, 28 predicted proteins | sample 787351 | NCBI WGS metagenome assembly MCHG01 (sample SAMN05430296, study PRJNA330682) | permafrost metagenome | biome: Cold desert; feature: permafrost; material: soil; isolation source: enrichment culture inoculated with soil incubated with H2/CO2 at 20 degrees... ... | reverse complement strand
CCCATGAGCATTCCCCTTTACCAGACTTATCCTGGCGCAATATACTTTCTGATAGTACAAAAAGACGCAAGTCCCTCTAACCCGGTATAATAACCCTCCCTTGTAAGATATATAAGCTAATAAGAACGGTCTTAAGCCAGCACTTTGTGCTGGCTTAAGACTGTTCCAGAACTAAGTCCTCTCCACAAGGTATCTTTTCATCCCTTTTATTTGACACACCCACCCAAATAGATTTTAATTATAGGGAACAATTTTTATAGCAGTCTGAGGAGGAAGAATTAGTGAAGTATCTAAATTTTTTACTTTTGGCAATTCCCGTAAGTATTTTTCTACAATTATCTGATTACTCCCCCGTCTTACTATTTGTTGCTGCTGGTATAAGTATCATCCCCCTTGCTGGCTATATGGGCAAAGCAACAGAAGAAATCGCCCTCTATGTTGGTCCCAGAATTGGAGGCTTGTTAAATGCTACCTTTGGTAACGCAGCAGAACTGATCATCACAATTTTTGCTCTAAAAGCAGGTCTTTATGAAGTGGTAAAAGCCTCCATAACTGGCTCAATTATTGGGAATCTCCTCTTAGTTCTAGGCCTTAGCATGCTCTTAGGCGGTTTCAAATTCAAGGTTCAGAAATTCAATCGGGCAACAGCTGGTGTACATACTTCCATGTTGCTGATGGCTGTTACAGGCCTGATCATTCCCGCAGTCTTTCTTCAAACACACACCAACCCCGCTGCTGAGCCCTTTAGTTTAGGCGTTGCTGGGGTTTTAATGCTCGTTTATGTACTTAGTTTAGTTTTTTCCCTTCATACACACAAGGATGTTTATCGGCCTAGCTTAGAACATGCTGAAACTCCACACTGGTCGAAACTTAAAGCCTTTATGGTTTTACTCGTTGCTACCCTTTTTGTTGTCATCGAGAGTGAATTTCTGGTAGCAGGAATCGAACCTGTGGTTAAGACTTTAGGCATCAGCGAACTTTTCATTGGAGTCATCGTGATCCCCATTATTGGTAACGCTGCCGAGCACTCGACCAGCATTATTATGGCACTCAAAAACAAAATGGATATCAGTCTAGAAATTGCCATCGGCTCGAGTACTCAAATTGCGCTCTTTGTTGCCCCACTATTAGTATTTTTGGGCTACTTTATGGGTCGACCTCTTGACCTGATCTTTACCAGTTATGAGCTTGTCGTCATCATCATGGCTACTGTCATTACTGCAATGATTAGCATGGATGGCCGCTCTAACTGGCTAGAAGGGGCTCAGCTCTTGTCCGCCTATGCCATTATGGCTATTGCCTTTCTCTTTGTTTAAGTTATTGCGTTCCTTGGATTTCCATATAGGACGTTGGAAATTTATATTTTTGCGCAAATAAAGACCCGCTAATAAATTAGCGGGTTAATTATAAGAGCACGTAATGATCTTACCTAACACCAATATAGATCCCTTATCACCTAAACATGATCTTTCAACCATAAGCAAGCAAATCACAACCCATATTAATGATTCGTTCGACCTTACAAGATATCTACACAGCTACATACAACCTTTCGGCTGTATATAACCGACTCTCTTACACATGCATATATCTACCGACATATGGTTGAGTAAGAAAACTCAACACCCAGCAAAATCTTAGCTCGACCCTTTAGGATAAGTTGGAACCTTAAAACACTCAAACTCGACTGCAGTAAAGCTTTTCCTAACCACTAAAAGATCTTCCCTCCGACTATAGACAAGCGATTTACCACCTGCAGATAATCTTTGGCCGACCCATATACACCCGGTAATGAGCATATACAAATCTTGACTCAACCATTACGTACCCTTATGATTGTATTATTGACCTTTACGAGTAATTATATCCAGGTAATTTATGGAAGAAGTAAATCGTTGCTACCTCGTTTGTGATAAATTATTTAAACCCTAAATGGGAATTGATAAATCGCCGTCAAAATCAGTAAATATCTGCAAATTACTTCAATATACTGATGGATTATGGTATTCTAATCTATGGACAAGCACTAAGGAGGAGAATTATGTTAGATATACAGGGAGTATCTCTGGAAATTGAAGGAAACAAAGGTATTGAGATTCTAAAAAGTATTAATCTTAAATTTTATAATAAAAAAATATATGTGGTCACCGGGCCTAATGGTGGAGGAAAATCTTCACTGGCCAAAGTCATTATGGGAGTCTATAATCCTACTTCGGGTAAAATCCTTTTGAATGGTCAAGACATTACATATTCAACAATTACCGAAAGAGCTCGCCTAGGTATAGGGTATGCTTTTCAGAGCCCTCCTCGCTTTAAAGGCATAAAAGTTAAGGACCTTCTGAATATGGCAGCCTCACATAATCCTGATAAAGTGAATATTTGCCATTTGCTTTATAATGTTGGTTTATGTGCCCAAGATTATCTTGATCGGGATGTTGATTCAAGTCTCTCAGGAGGAGAAATGAAACGCATCGAAATTGCTACCGTACTTGCCCGCAATCTCAAAGTTGCTGTTTTCGATGAACCAGAGGCAGGGATTGATTTATGGAGCTTTCAAAAACTTGCGGAAACCTTTAAAACTATTCATGAGCAATATGACACTACGATTATCATCATTTCCCACCAGGAGCGGATAATGGAGCTGGCGGATGAAATAATTATTATGTCGAACGGAACGGTCAGTGCGCAATCTGAACGAGACGTCATTCTTGCTGGAATATTAACCAACGATACTTGTTTGTGTAGTACCAAATGTGAGAAAGGGGTTGGTCAGAATGCTGAATGCATTGGATAAACTGATGCTAGAGAAAGTGGCCGATCTTCATGAAATCCCACAAGGGGCTTTTAATATAAGGAAAAATGGCCAAGGAGTACAACGAAATACGACCGAAAACATCGATATTATCACTAAAACGGATAAGTCGGGAATTGATGTTATTGTAAAGCCCTATACCAAAGGAGAAACAGTTCATATTCCAGTTATTGTGACGGAAGAAGACATCAATGATGTTGTCTATAATACGTTTGAAATTGGAGAATTCTCCGATGTGGAAATCATCGCCGGCTGTGGCATCCATAATTGCGGAACCCACAAATCCCAGCATGACGGAATCCACACCTTTTATGTCAGAAAAGGTGCCAGACTCAAGTATGTCGAAAAGCACTATGGTCAAGGTGAAGGAACAGGACAGCGAGTTTTGAATCCTAAGACGATTATCGAGGCCGAGGCAGGAACCGTTGTCGAGCTCGAATTGATTCAAATCAAAGGAATTGACCGCACAAAAAGAGAGACAGAAATCCGGCTTATGGGTAATGCCAAGCTGGTAGTCACAGAACGTCTCTTGACTTACTTAGATCAAGAAGCGGAATCTAGTATCAATGTAGAATTATTAGGCGTCGATTCCTCAGCTCAGATTATTTCACGGTCTGTTGCTCAGGACACCTCCAAACAAGAATTCTATTTTGATTTAGATGGAAAAAACAAATGTCGAGGACATATCCAGTGCGATGCAATTATCATGCATAATGCCGTAGTCCTCTCAACCCCGAAGATTTCTGCTCATCACAGTGAAGCGCAACTTATCCATGAGGCTGCCATTGGAAGAATCGAATCTGAACAATTAATCAAATTAATGTCTCTTGGATTTTCAGAGAAAGAGGCAGAAGACACGATCCTCAATGGTTTTCTTAAGTAAACCTAAATTTTTACATCCTCAGCCAAGAGCCCGGTACAGCCTACTGCACCGGGCTCTAAGATATCGATTATGAAAATGAGGAGGTAGGTACTCCATGGCAGAAATAACGGAATATAAAAAGTCTGTAAAAGTGGGTAACCGCCGTGTTCACATGGCCAATGAACGAACCTTTCTTGCTTGGGTAAGAACAAGCATCGGGATAATGGCCTTCGGCTTTGTTCTGGAAAGGTTCGCCTTATTCATTAAACAAATGTCATATATCTTGGGAGAATCAAGTATGGGAAAAGCCCTACCTCCTTCAGATGGATCTTCATCGATCGCTGGAATTTTCCTTGTCGGTCTAGGTGCCTTATTGTGCGTACTTGCCTTTATCCGGTATAAGAAAGTCGAGAGGCAAATAGATGATGATACATATTTGCCATCACCAGCACTCAATATGCTGCTTACCCTTTCAATCCTTGCGGTCGGAATTTACCTAGTAGTTCATTTGCTACGAAATACGTAAAAATGCAGAGAACTCGCATCGCTCGTTAATTCGGTGGGGCTCTATCCCCCTCAACAGAATTAAGATTATGATGAATTGTAGCAGAAGAAATCTCTCACTTATAGAAGTGGGAGATTTCTTCTCTTTTTTACACTCGTGACTCCCTTTGTGAGAAATCAGTTTGGCTGCAAAAGCAGTGTATTACTACACCGCAAAAAAAGTATTGTCTGTTCTAATGACACCTGTTATAATTCAACATATCGTTTTAAGGGTCTAAGGACATCCTTCACACCAACCTATCAGTTGGGCCGCTCAAAGGAACTAATTCTGGAAAGAAAGGACGGTAGCACGGTAAAATAGTATGGCTAGAATGGTTAGTTTTGGTAGTATGGTAGACAACACAGTGAACTCTCCAAACTAAAGTTGAACATCGAGACTTCGGTGGGGGAGTCTCACTAAAAAGAGATTAATTAGTTTTCTAATTTTCGAAACGGGGTGATTTTATGCTAGGGTTAACTGACCCGGGAGTCATTGCTGCATATCTTTTGTCCATCGGCAGTGCTCTTCTTTGTGTAATATATGGTATCGTCAACTGGAATAAAGAGTGATGAATTTAATTGAATTTGATGTTTAGAAGGGTGGATTAATGAATGGGCGTTTTTGTTGTTATCCTAGGAATCTACTTATTAATCACAGCATTCCTAGGGTATTTAGGTTATAAACATACTAATTCTTCTAAAGATTACATGGTGGCTGGAGGAAATATTCATCCGTATTTAATGGGCATGGCTTATGGAGCCACGTTTATCTCTACTTCAGCGATTGTTGGTTTTGGTGGAGTCGCGGCCTTTTATGGTATGAGTATGTTGTGGTTAACGTTTGCTAATATTTTTGTCGGAATTTTTATTGCCTTTGTATTCTTTGGTAAAAAGACACGTGCTTTAGGGCAGAAATACAAAGCTTTTACTTTCCCTCATCTTTTAGGAGCTCACTATGAATCCACCTTCATTCGCAAGTGGTCAGCAGCACTGATGAGTATCGTTTTACCTCTTTATGCAGCTGCCGTTATGATTGGTGGGGCGCGCTTCTTAGAGCAATCCTTAAAGATGAACTATTCGACTGCTCTCTGGATTCTCTCTCTCGTCGTTTTAGCCTACGTTTATTTTGGTGGCCTTAGAGGGGTTGTGTATACCGATGCCTTCCAAGGAACCCTCATGTTCGTGATGATGGTTGTTATAATTATTCTTACGTATATTAAGTTAGGGGGCGTCTCGGTAGCACATGCCAAGTTAACCGCCATGAATACCTTAGTACCTGCAGCCTTTTTAAAACAAGGAATGACTGGTTTTGCTTCAATGCCCGTTTTCTTAAGTCAAAACTGGTACTTTGTCATTTCAACATTAGTTCTTGGAGTTGGTATCGGTGTCTTAGCTCAGCCACAACTTATTGTTCGCTATATGACTGTTAAATCCAACAAAGAACTGAACCGGGCCATGGTTTTTGGCGGGATTTTCATTTTGTTCATGACAGGTGTGGCTTTTACTGTTGGTGCGCTTTCCAATGTTTTCTTTTACGAAACCAGCCAGAAAATAGCTATGACTGCTTCTATTGTTGGAAAGGCTGGTCCCAATACTGACTTAGTTATCCCCATGTTTTTAACTCAGGCTTTTCCATCATGGTTGTATTACTTCCTATTGTTAGGTCTTTTAGCTGCGGCAATGTCCACCCTAAGTGGTCAGTTACACTTCATCTCAACCTCACTCAGTTACGATCTTTTTGGCAAGACCAGCAAAGATGACCCTAGAAAAACCTTGGTGTTAGCCCGTGTAGGTTTGCTAGTAGGTTTTGCAGTCACTGTCCTTGTAGCCTATCGTTTACCCGGAAACATTATTGCTCTGGCGACTTCAATCTTTTTTGGTCTTTGCGCCGCAGCTTTTCTCCCAATGTATGCCGGAGCCCTCTGGTGGCCACGTGCTACAAAAACAGGCGCAACCTGGAGTATGTTAGTGGGATCTCTTCTTTACCTTTTTCTATGTCTCTTTGTCTACACTAAAGATTCTTCAATCTTTGGCCTGGCAAAAGCAGTTTTCGGTCGTGCTTCACTGGCCGGAACAGGCTCTTTTAGCTATATGGATCCGCTATTATTCGCACTTCCAGCGAGTATTGTTGTTTTCATTGTGGTAACTTTATTCACTAAACCATCAAAACTAGTCGCTTAATATCGTTAATAACCAATCCCTAATGGCCAGTGAACTCTCCAAACTAAAGTTGAACATCGAGACTTCGGTGGGGGATTCTACCCACCGAAGCAGATTACGGGGTACCACTCCCACTTGTAGAATTATTTGATCAATCAATAATGTTTTTGTGGACTAATGCCAATTACCATATATTATCAGGATATAGCCTACACAAATTCCAAATAATAAGAGTAGAATATAATTTGGAAAAAATGGAGGCTTAAAAAATGGAACTATTAAATAATCTCGTAAATACGATTAGTAAAATGCAAAGGGCTCTAAAGATGAAAGACTCCATCGCCGTCAGCATAATCTCTGGCTTTATAGGAACCTTAGCAATGGACGCTTCAAACTTGTTATTCTGGAAGAAAGGGAAAACAGAAGCCCTCTATGGACATATCGCAGGCTCAGTTTATGTAGCTCCTTTTAGAACTAATCAGCGAAAGAACTTCTTGCTTGGTCAAATAACGCACCTTATTACTGGGTCCATTCTAGCCTACCCTATGACTCTAATATTAAAAAAGACAGGAAAAGACAACCTATTACTCAAGGGAGCGTTCTTTGGTGCCATTACCTGGGAGTTCATCTATGGCATGGGCCAAAGATTTAAAGTGTTTTCCACAAAGTCATATTTTACAAAAACACACTATGCAGAGTTATTGAATAACATTATCTATGGAGTTATAACTGCTCAAGCGTTAGTTGCATTTTCAGACCCGTCAATGTTTTCAGATACGCAAAATAACACACCAACGACCGTTGATACGCAAAAGAATAAAGTACAACCCATCTACGCTGATGTCAATGCTAGTGAAGAAAATACGGTGTTCATGTAAATGAACTCGTTCAACTAAAGTTGAACAACTCTTCTTCGGTGGGGGATTCTACCCCCACCGAAGAAGAGTACGGGGTCCCACTCCCACTTACAAGAAGTGGGAGTCTCACGATTGGATAAAAATAAGATGCACTCATTTGTGAGTGCGTTTTATTTTTGCTGAGAGAGGTAATATATATTGCTTTAGTATGCTCACAACTGCACTTTTTAATATATAATAGGCCTAATAAGCAAGTTTAATAATAAGGAGAAGATGAAGTTTATGTTCAAAAGAATTTTAGTACCTACAGATGGCTCGGAATCCTCACGTCATGCCCTCATGAAAGCCTTGGAGATAGCCACTAAATTTGATTCGGAAATAGAACTTTTTCATGTAACCCAATCCCAAGAAGCCTACTATGGATACAATGAGAGTTATAATACTTTCTCTAACGCGGACCAAATCAAAAGTAATGGTGAATTAGCCTTAGCAACTACTCTAAAGGGCCTTAACATCGAAGGGGTGCATTTATCAAAGAAACATGTCTCCGGGAAAGCTGCAGTTCGCATCTTAGATGAAATTAAAAGAGACTTTGATTTAGTGGTCATGGGGACCCGCGGCCATGGAGGGATTATTGGAGCAGCCGTAGGAAGTGTTGCACAGCGCGTACTGGCCAATTCCGAATGCCCCGTACTTATTGTTAAATAGCTAAACATTGCTTCATTCTTACAACTCTCAATTTTTGATAAAAACAGGCTGGAAGCTCACTGAAATAATGAGCGCTTCCAGCCTTGTTTTTTAGTAGGGTATCACAACAGTTTACGGACTATGAAATTGTCCTCAATTAGAAGCCAGTTCTGAGGAAAGTCATTTCCTAATACCCAATAGAAGAAACCTCGGAGCCCTAGTTCCTTGACTAAGTCAAACTTAGCCTGCACGCTGCGTGCATCTTCAAACCAGACTTCATGTTGCTTGCCCTGCTCATCTGTATATCTGAACCACGGTGCTTGAGACGTTTTGTCATAGTTGATACTGACACCATAGCGAAGGGCGAGCTCCAGAGCTTTCTGAGGACTGACGGATTTAGCAAATTTGCCCCCTTTCACATACGGTAGGGTCCAGTCATAACCATACAAAGGCATCCCCATCATGATTTTTTGTCTCGGTACAACGGTTAAAGCATACTGCATAACATTTCGCATCTGAGGAATTGGCGACACGGCCATCGGTTCACCTCCGGACCATCCCCACTCGTAGGTCATAAAGAAGATGAAGTCAACAACTTGACCAATCGCTTGGTAATCGTGCCCCTCATAGAGAATCCCTCTCTGATCTGTTCTAAGTTTTGGCGCCAGTGCAGTAGAGATAAAATACCCTCGGGCTTTTAATACTCGTCGTGCTTTTTCTAAAAAGCGAACATATCTCTCCTGGTTCTCTGCCCCCAGATACTCAAAGTCAAAGTCCAGCCCACGGTATCCCTTATCCGCCATAATTTTAAGGGCCTCGTTTAACACTCGGTCCTGCAAACCTTCATTTGTTAGAATCGTGGTGGCTATTTCAGTTTTAAATTGGCCGTCCTCAAAATTTGTGAGTACCATCAAAGGCGCAACCCGGTCATTGCTTGCAGCGCTTAAAGATAATTGATCCTTCACTGGAGTAAGAGTACCGTCTCGCTTGACCGCATAGCTAAAAATGGCGAGGTAAGTTAGGTGCTCTCCCACTTTATCAATCTCACGAGCCGATCGAGAAACAGTCATTCTCGGATCGATGTATGCGTTCGTTTCAACGCTCTGCTTTGGATTTTGTGGTAAGTATAAGCGTAAACCCACTGGAACATTATTCGGATTTGGGATCTTGTTAATTCGGACCAGGTCCTCTATTGATACTTTGTAGCGACGACTGATGGTCCATAGATTTTCTCCAGCCTGAACCCAGTGGTATTGCCCGTTAATAGGTATTACCAATGTTTGACCAACGACCAACCGATTCTGATCCGGAACTTGGTTGGCCACTACAATTTCCTGAGCGGTGATCCCATAAGCTTGGGCTATTTTAGTAAGCGTTTCCCCTGACCTTATCACATGAATTTGCATAAATATCCTCCTCTAAACGCACAAATCTCTCTTGTTAAGTTATGTTCAGAGAGCTGTCATCGCGCCTCAGAAAAGAAATAAGACGGCAATATTTTGCCGCCTTCTAGCTCTTCACCCATGCATCGTGCTCATAGCCACGTTCACCCCAATAGCCAATATGATTTTCTTCAATTAACTCAATCCTATTCAGCCATTTAACCGATTTGTAGGCATACATCTGTGGGATAATCAATCTAACTGGACCACCTAGATCGTTTGGAATTGGTTTACCATCGTGCAGCACAGCTATGATGATGTCGTCCATTTCAGCTTGTTCCAGTGTGAGTGAATCCGTGTACACACCATCTCCTGAGTACAGCTTGACCACCCTCGCTTGTACCTTTACACGGCTTTTCTCTAGTAGTTCTTTCAAGGGAATGCCTTCCCAAGTATTTTTGTAAACAGACCAACCGGTAACACAGTGAAAATCACTGACTTGCACCGAACGCTTTAAAGCGACAAACTGCTCCCAATTCCAGGTTACAGGTTCTTCAACTAGTCCATCAATCGTAAAGGACCAGTTCTCATTGTTAAATATAGGGAGCGGTGTTACTGAATAGCTGCGAAATGAATCACTCGCTCCCCCGCCGATCGGCGGCGCAGAATCGGCTAAAGGTTGGGGCGCTGGTATAAGTTGGTTTGCGTCCACTTTATTTTGGCTTTGGAGCGCTTGCCCCGTCCAGAGATTACCAATCCATTTAATGAGGGCCGGGCCCACTGAAATTGTCACCCCAGCACCGATGACCGAACGAATAAAGGCTTTGCGGGTGTAGAACGGCTGAGTCTTGAACTCTGTTAGATGGATGCCATCCTCTCTGCCCTTCGTGCTTCGATACCGCTGTAGTTCCTGAAACCGTCCAAGCCTAGTTAGGGAATGATAAATTAGGAATGGAAGCCCAATCCAAGTCAATAGATCATGAACCAATAGGGCAATATTCGTGACCGCTGGCCCTACTATATTATACTGCCACAACAGAACTCCTGAGAATAACCAGCTCATGAGCAGCAGGGGGATAAAAATCACATTAAAACGCTTCCAAAACCTGCCTTTTAGGTGTCTCCAGTGTCTTGCTACAAGCTTTAGGTAGGAGATCAATGGGACGATTGAGGCCAATCCTACGATAATATGTAGCCACTTGATCCACGCCCGAGCTTCGCCGAGCACCTCACGCCAAAAACTGCCGAATGACAAAAGACCCGTAAATGCCAACAGCCCCACGAGCATTGCATTCCATAGATGTAGCGAAGTCAGCCTTTTACCGAAGCCATCTTCCTCCTTTTCATGCCCGTTACTCATCCATTACCTCCTCCCTCTCACTTCCATAATCGGACATCCACTTTGACATCATAAAGAGTACTTCCCGCTGCTCTATCTGTTAGACGCTGGGATGTAAGGGCATTTACGGTACTATCTCCAGGCACAGTTTCACTCGAAAACAGACCTTCCGTTACCAATACTCCTTGGGGAACACTGGTCGTTAACTTGAGAATAAACGCTACCTCGCCTCGCGCATTGAAGGCTATCACTTTTTGACCATCGAGCAAATTCTTGCTTTCAGCATCCTTCGGGTGCATTTGAAGATAAGCAGCTCCCCTTTTACGTAATAAATCAGGTCGTTCATTAAAGGAAGAATTTAAAGAGTACACACTTGGAGTGCTCATCAGATAAAACTGGGCATCATCCCCGTAGGGTTCGAAATAGTGTGGTAGGTTGTCAGCATCCTTGGGATTATAGATTTCTATTTTACCAGATGGCGTAAGGAAGGTTGTTTTGTAATTCTCGGGCAAGGAGAGTTCAACTGGATAACCTGCTTGGAGTTTCGCCAGGTCAATACTCTCAAGCCATGGTGCCGGAGGGTCAATCATCTGATTAATAAGTTCATCAGTCGTTTGCTGAAAGAATTCCTCTTCAAAACCCATAGCTTGTGCGAGCAACTGAAAAACTTCCCAATTAGACTTAGCTTCACCAATTGGAGGAATAAGCGCAGCCGCTCTCTGAATGCCATAATGACCATAGGCACGGTAAATATCAGAATGTTCTAAGGAACTTGTAGCGGGCAAGATAAGGTCAGCATAGCAAGCTGTATCTGTCATAAATCGTTCATGAACGACTGTAAAAAGATCCTCTCGCATAAGTCCCTTGATAATCATCGTTTGGTCAGGGGCTACGACTGCTGGGTTGGAGTGGTAGACGTACATGCTCATGATTGGCGGTTTTGCTAATTCCGTTAGGGCGTAACCAAGTTGATTCATATTCACGACTCGGGTAGGCTCTTTTAATAAATCTTCGCGCGTAACTCGCTGCGTATGAAATACCTTACCTGTTGAAATACTGGCGAGCAACCCACCTCCTGGGTTTCCCCATGCTCCGACTAGTGCAGGAAGACAGGTAATAGTGCGAACCGTCATTGCCCCGTTTCCATAGCGGCAAAGCCCCGATCCCAAGACAATAAACGGTGCGCGGGCTTTGCCGTAACGAAGCGCCATTTCTTCGATTAAGCTTACTTCGATCCCAGTAATCTGACTTACTTTAGCCGGTGGATAATCGGGCAAAATTTTTGTTCGAAGCTGTGCAAATCCCTGGACATGCCTCTCTATAAACTCTTGGTCTATCAACCCATCACGAACCAGGATATGCATGATGCCCAGAGCCAAAGCGCCATCGCTCCCTGGCCGTACTAACACGACCTTATCCACAATTTGAGCAGTCGGATTTTCATAGGTATCAACAAGCCAAACCGCAGCCCCACGTTTTTTTGCTTCTCGAATATAATGCATTAAATGTATGTTGGTTGCCAGGACATTTGTCCCCCACAAGAGTATAAAATCGCTTTTTCCGACTTCTTCCGGGTGTGGAGCCATAGTCTCACCCATCACTGACGCCCAGCCATAACTCTTAGCGGAGGAACAAATAGTGCGAGCCAACCTTGACGCTCCCAAGCGATGGAAAAAGCCTTCCCCACAATTGCGCTGGACTGTGCCCATGGTCCCTGCATAAGAATACGGCAAAATTGCTTCCGCGCCATTGTTGGAAATAATCCCCTGCCATCTATCGACAATACGCTCAATCGCTTCCTCCCATGAAATGGGTTTAAACTGACCCGTTCCTTTTTCTCCGATACGCAGTAAGGGTTGCGTCAGCCTCTGCGGAGAATGAACAGTTCGCTCATAGTGAACCATTTTCGGACATAAAGTCCCTTTAGTAAAAGGATGTTCTGGGTCACCCTTAACCTTCACCGCTTGACCATCAGCAATTTCTACTAAAAGCCCACACGCATCAGGACAGTCGTATGGACAAACTGAGCGTTTAATTTCAGACTTCATATTTCACCCTTCCTCTTCTCTCACATTTGTTATCACACTAAGCAGTAAATCATCTCAGAATAATTCTACTCTTATTTATCATCTGTAGCCTTACCGTCACCAAAAACCGGTATTTCATCTCCTAAAAAGGTTGGTTTAGGTTTAATAACCTTCACCCACAAAAAGTCTTTGTTCCTGGCAGCAATTTCTCTCAGCTTATAAAGTTCCATTGCCCGATAATCACGTCGGTCAGTCGCAACTCCATATGCCTCCATACCCATTGCCCTAGCTACATAAACTGCTCGCATAAGGTGATACTCCTGGGTAACGATGATTACCTTCTGAACTTTGAAGATATCCCTAGCCCTATACATGCTCTCATAAGTGCTAAAACCTGCATGATCCATAAAGATGTCCTTATTGCGTACCCCTTTATCTTTTAAAAAGCTCTTCATCGAATTAACTTCATCATAATCCTCACGTCCGTGATCACCACTGACGATCAGTTTAGGAGCCTTCCCTTGCTCGTATAGTTCATATCCTGCGGATAGGCGATCGTTTAACATAGTTGACACTGTTCCGTTTGGGTATACGTACGCGCCTAAGACGAGAATGGCATCAGCGTTAGGAACTTCGCTTGCGTTAAGGATATATTTAGTTCCAATTGACTCAACGTGCCGATTCACAATCAACGCAGTGGTGCAAGTGAGAATCAACAAAACAACCGAGAAAACTATCACCTGCTTCAGGCGCTTCTTAAAGGTTAATAACTTACTCATGGCACACCTTCCATATAACCGTTATTTCGAGCCTTCTGTTAAATATACTACTTTTCAAGCAATTTATATAGAGTTTCTATTTTGCACGTACATAAACGAATTCAAGTATAGTCCTCCTATAGTGCTTACGTATTCAAGAGTATTTCATTAAAATTTTAATATAAATAAGGCTGAAAGTATTCGCTTCCAGCCTTACCCTTCTAACAAGATTCGGTTAAAATTCTGGATCTGTGATTATTTCCCACCCTCTTAGTTTAGCCTCTTTTAGAAGCCCTTGGTCCGGATTAACAGCCACAGGGTGTCCAACAAGCATAAGCAATGGTAGATCATGAATCGAATCCGCATAAGCATATGCTTCGTCCATGTCATAAACCACCCCTGCATCTGTTTGTTCTTGCAGAAACGTAGTTAAAGCCTGTATTTGAGGGTCCATTCATGATAGAGGTAATTCGTCCTGTACAAATACCCTCCACTAATTCAATTTCGGTTCCAAGCCAAAATTTCATACCTAGATCTCTGGCAACCAAGGCAACAAATTGCGAAAAGGCACCAGAAAGAAGCAAAATTTCATCCTCCGATTCAAGGTGCCTCTTAACCCTACAAAGGGATACGGGACTAAAACTTCCTCTGGCTAACTCTAATCCTTGCTTGAAAAAGCCTTCTATTTCAGTCTCACTCATCCCACGCATCATCTTCACTATACCGCTTAAAACTCGCCTAATTGCTAATTGTCGGCATAGTCCAAAACGGTACAATATGTACACCCAAGACATGGAAATATAGAACTTACGAATCTTTTTACGCATCCCATTGTCTTGACCCAGGACCCGCAAGAAGATGCGAGGGGTCTCCTCAAGATGAATTGTGTCATCAAAATCAAAAATCACAAGGCGCATACAACTTCCTCCCGATCCGAATACAATTCATCCCAACCCAGGACTTCTACTTATAATTGTTCTCTATTATTGAACACATTCCTTTATTGAACGCATTCCTTCAGTTCGCCTGTTGAACATCGCAGCTCATAAAAGAATGTCCCACTCTTATCAATCCGGTCAACGAGTTCAATATGTACTAAGTGTTCTAAATGAGAAAGTGCTTCCCCAGAGGCAAACCACTTTTGAGAGTGCGGGAAATCCTCCCATCTTTTATGACTCACATCCCAGTGCATAGCTCCGGCCATCTCGCTAGCAGTCTTTTTTCCATCTTTTAAAATAAACAAAATTTCCATAAGGCGCTCTTCATGGTGGTCTATAAGCTCAATGATTCTCTTCTGGTGATCCCTGATTATTTCTCTATGTGCTGTGAATAAGTAATCAATTTCATACTGATACACCTTGTTGAGGCTATTCAAATAGGTGGCCAAAATATCCTGTTCAAATCCCCAAAAAGATATATTAGGAGTGATTGCATCTAAAATATGATCTCCAGAAAAAAATAGTCTGTGTTTTTTTTCATACAACCCGATATGCCCTGGCGTATGGCCGGGAATATCGACCACTTCAAAGCAATAATCCCCTAGAATGATCTCGTCCCCTTCAATCAGGGGACTGAATTCTAGCGGTTCGACTAGCCTGGTCCCAAACTCTTTACCAAAACTTAGAGGGTTGTCGCTTTTAAAGCCAAATATTTGGTTGAGGGTATGGTAAAAACTATCACGTTTGGAAGTTTGATTAAACAAATCTCCATCTGTCTGACTAAAATAAACTGATTGTATTCCGTTTTTTTTGAGCACAGGAGCAAGACCCGAGTGATCCGTGTGCATATGAGTAATGAGAAGATCAGTTTTCTTTAGGTCAATGTTTAGTTCCTCCAGACCCCTCGTCAACTCTGTCAGACATTCTGCTGTGTTAAAGCCTGTATCGATAATTAAATTCCTATTTTCAGATATTATGATGTAACTATTGATAGCTCTTAAAGGGTTTTTGGGCAGAGGTATTTCATTCATGAAGATATTTGGGTAAACTTCTGTAATCACAAGGCTGCCTCCAATCTAGTGAACAAATTCACTGTTCAAGAAATGTCTTTGCCAATTTTTTTAATGGCTCATCATGGACTCTATATACAGTCCATTCATCCATGGGTACCGCTCCCAACTGTTTGTAAAACTGAACTGAGGGTTTTCCAATCTAAACACCACCATTCCAATCTACCGCACTTCCTATCAAGTGCTAACTTCGCGAGAAATGAAAGAATTAGTAGCAATTAATTTCGTCATACTTTACTTTTCTCCTTAACGTTAATTCTTCTTATTATCTAAAGGTGAGCTTCCGCTACTAAGTAGTAGTAGTAGTATCCCGTGAAAAGCAATGTGACTGCGTTGGCTATTCTTTACCAATCAAAGATCAAGGATTTCACAACCGCAAAATACTCCCTAAGATAAACATTAGGTACGAGATACCACGGGGTTGGAGACGGGATACCCAATGGAATTAACCCGTTACGTCGAGCAAGAATTTTCGAGCGAAAGAGATGAAAGTCATTCGTGATCACTGCAACCTTCTCTAGGTTTTGAAAGTCGAGTTGCTGTACCAATATGTCTTTACTAAAGCGGAAGTTCTCCATCGTGCTCGTCGATCGATCCTCCTTAAGGATACGTTCGTCTGAAATCCCCTGCTCCACTAAGAAACGTCTCATACCCTCCGCTTCAGATATTTTCTCTCCAGGGCCTTGCCCCCCTGAAAGGACGACTTTTACCTTGGGGAACCTTTCCAAGTAGTTTAGACCCTTTTGCATTCTCTCCCAAAGTGTCCGGGAAAGTTGCTCTCCATTGAGACCTGCCCCCAAAATTATTAGATAATCCACCTCAGCAACTGGGTCTGGTTGGGAATTAATAATGATCTCTCCCTCCACCACCAGAAACGATATCAACCCAATCAAGGATAAGGCAACGACACCCCTACGAGCCTTTAAGACCCACGGTCTCGCCTTTCCCAAAGGCATGGATTTGCGTAAGAAAGCTTTGCCGAAACCGAGTAGGATCAGCACCCCTCCCACGAACCCTGGTAAAATCGTTCCCAGATTAACTCCCCCGTTAAATAGAAGGAGCAGCAAAGTATCTATTACCCCAATCATTCCTAACAAGAAAAGTAGCCGTGACAATATTCGTCTGATTTTCATATAGGCCCTCCCCCGGTGACCATTGTGCCCCTAGTTAAATGTTGCAGTGAACTCGTTCAACACTTAGCCCCCCTATATATCCCGGTCTTCACTTCGTTAATATAGTCTTGTTTTTGCGGCATATCTGTTGAATTCGCCTGATTAATGGCCAGTTCTATGTCATAGGGTACTCTAACCAGAGATATTGTAAATGGCCGTACATTTTTATCATCCAATTCCCCTTCAATTATTCCATAGGATGCTTGGGGTATATCAAGTGGATTACCAACACTTCCAACATTAAAAATCGTCTTTCCTCTGAAGTTATCTATATGGGCACTATGAATATCCCCATATCCTACCACATTTGCTTCAACCTTAAGAGTTGGCGTTGCTTCAAACAATTTCATTCGCTTATCTTGTTCAGTTGAAAGGTATACTCTATGGAAAAGATCATTTGGTGCAGCATGACATAGTCTTAATAACTTTCCACTGATATAGAATTCTTTATATATGGGTAGGTCCTTCAGATACTTGAGCCTCTCAACTCCTAGTTTTTTCTGATGCCACAATAAAACCTCTCTGTCTTCCTTCTCTGTCATATAATAATCCCAATTGCCTTTGATGACTACTTCACAATTTTCTATAACTTTATCTACTACCTCAGCAGAACTAGGACCTTTCCCCGCTAAGTCTCCTAGACAAAATATCCTCCCAATATTTCTGTTCTTAATGTCTTCTAATACAGCTTCAAGTGCGGGCATATTTCCATGAATATCTGATATCACGGCAATTCTCTCCATATCAATCTCCTTATTATTCCGATCCCCATAGGGCCCTCGACAAACTGACGAGCTGAGGAAAAAGTAACCTTGCATCTCATCACTTTTAATTATTATACCTCAAGATATGACAACCTCATGTTATATTCTTGAGGTTTTTATCTAAATATATCCGCCTAGATCCATTTTATTGAATATATTACATTGTGCATTTCGTAATTCTCTGTTACTCTTACTAAGTTAGGCTATAATTCGACATATTTCTACAGCTTATTGCGAGAAGGGATAAAAAACAATATGGGTTATTCTAGATTATCTATATTTCGACGCTCATTTTTAACTGTGCTTGTACCAGTTTTACTTTGTTCTTTCACGCCACCTGTTTATGCAACTCCAATTTACGATAACGTTAATAATTTGAAGAACGGTACTAGTACTGTTGAAGATCAATCAAACGCACTCCAACACAAAGAAAACTCTGTGGTATCCGAGGCTGAGTCGATTCAACAATCAATTGATGTAGTAAGAAGCACTATCGATAAGGATAATTTGGATATAGAACAACGCAGAACAACCATAGCAAATCTGAGCGCGGAGCTGCAAACGTTAGCTGACCAGCAGAAAAAAGACACAGAAACCTTGGGGAACTTCGTAAGCAATCAGTACACGGAGGCTGATACTCCCTTTATAACATATGTAAGTTGGCTGGCTAGTTCGACAAGCAGCAGCGACTTGGTCAATCGATATAGCTCTATCGAGACAATCTTGAGCTTCTATCGTGATCTTAAAACTAAAGTAGCGAAAAATTCTGATGTACTTAAGGCAAAACATAGTCTAGAGCAAGCCGAGACACAAAAACTAACGGTCAAAGTACAGTCTAACAAGCAGCTCTTAGACGGTCTGAGTGTGGCACTGGCAAAGCAGAGTAGTGAGGATGAATTAGAAGCTGTACAGACACAGAGCCGTGGTCAGCAAAGTCCGCCTGTTAAATTGAATGGACAGGTGGGGCAGTTGCTATCTTTCGCATCAAATTTTCTTGGAGTACCCTATACTTGGGGAGGAACTTACCCACAATTTGATTGTTCTAGCTATGTCCAATATGTTTATGGGCACTTTGGGATCGAACTTAATAGGGTAACTTGGGATCAATATGGTGAGGGCCAGAGCGTTTCGAGAGATAAATTAGTAGCTGGAGATTTAGTATTCTTTTCAACCTATCAACCAGGGCCATCCCATATTGGAATTTATGTAGGTAATGGCGTAATGATCAACTCGTCAAATAGTGGTGTTTCCTACGCTAACATTAATAGTGAGTACTGGTCAAGTAGGTATTATGGCGCAAGACGTGTAATTGCCCTGTAATAATCTTTGCCTCCTTCTATGGCTAAAACAACGTAAATTGTCTGCACAGACGCTCTAACCTACTCTATAGCGGTTAGAGTTCTTTGTTGAGTTTACTATTATAGGAGGATTTCAAACAATCTATTGCTCCAAATCGTGAAACTTACTATCTTTAAAAATATCATAATGAGGATATAATTCACTAAGCATTTGGTATAATACTCATATATTCTACACGACTATAGATTAGGAGGCTTAAAATGACTAGGTGGAACGTATACGTTACTAACGAAATTCCAGAGCTGGCGCTTGACATGCTGGCAAAGCATTGCGACATTGAAGTCAATCGTACAGGACAAGTTCTTACAAAAAAACTACTTCTGGAAAAGGTCAAGGGCAGAAATGCCGTGTTGAGTTTACTGACTGATCCAATTGATGCTGAGGTAATGGATGCAGCTATTGGGGCAAAAATCTTTGCTAACTATGCTGTCGGGTATAACAACATAGATATCCCATCGGCAACAGAACGAGGAATTATGGTCTCTAACACTCCGGGCGTACTGACCGATACAACTGCTGAGATGACTTGGGCTTTACTTTTTTCTGTAGCGCGGAGAGTCGTAGAATCAGATAAATACACAAGAATGGGTAACTATAAAGGTTGGGGTCCGATGCTTTTTCTTGGACAGGACGTGATGGGCAAAACGCTTGGAGTCATCGGCGCAGGAAGAATAGGATTATCGTTTGCTAAAAGAGCAAAGGCCTTTGATATGAAGGTACTATATTCCGACATAGTGGCAAACCCCCAATTTGAAAAGGAAACTGGCGGACAATACGTTAGCCTAGAAACACTTCTTCAAGAGTCAGATTTTGTTTCAATCCATACTCCACTTCTCCCGGAAACATTTCATTTAATAGGTGAAAAAGAATTAAAACTTATGAAAAAAACCGCGATACTAATTAATACTTCACGCGGTCCTGTCGTGGACGAATTAGCGTTGGTGAAGGCCTTACAATCAGAAGAAATCTGGGGAGCAGGTCTTGATGTCTACGAATTCGAACCTGCATTTACGGAAGGTCTCATGGAACTCGACAATGCCATCCTCTGCCCTCACATTGCCAGTGCCACAATCGATACCCGCACCAAAATGGGCACAATTGCTGTGTCCAATATTTTAGCAGCCATGAGGGGAGAACTTCCTCCCAATTGTCTAAACCCTGAGGTGTACAAAAAGTAATTCGCAACTCGTTCAATTAAAGTTGAACATCGGGACTGCAGTGCTGGAGTCTACCTCTACCGCAGCAGAGTACGGGGTACCACACCCACTTGTAGAAGTGGGTGTGGTACAATTGGATAAATATAGAAAATAGAAGGAAGTGTTTAAGTGAAACATGTATTTGCAGATAGAATGTCCTTGCTCGGCACAGAAACTGCTTTTGAAGTTTTAGCAAAAGCTAAAAAATTAGAGGCACAGGGAAAAGATATAGTCCATTTAGAAATTGGCGAACCGGATTTTGATACACCTAAGAATATTATTGATGCCGCGTGTCGCGCTCTTAACAGCGGATATACACACTATACAGCCGCTCCAGGTATTCCCGAAGTAAGGGAAACGATCGCTGAATATATCCGCTCCCATAAAATTGTCGATGCATCTGCTGACGAGGTCGTTATCGTCCCCGGTGGCAAGCCCATCATGTTTTTTTCCATAATGGCAACTGTGAATCCTGGGGATGAAGTAATTTACCCAAATCCCGGCTTTCCAATTTACGAATCCGTGATCCGCTTTTGTGGCGGAAAGCCTGTCCCTATCCCTTTGCGAGAAGAAAATCAATTTCGCTTAGACGTTAATGAACTTGCCAAGTTGATTACACCCAAGACTAAAATGCTGATTATTAACTCCCCAGGCAATCCCACTGGTGGCGTGCTCACGAATGACGACGTCAAAGCAATTGCAGACTTAGTGAGAGGAAAAGGGATACTTGTCCTCTCCGATGAAATCTACGATCGCATTGTGTATGGTGATACTCACCCACTATCCATTGCCTCTTTACCCGGCATGAAGGATTGGACGATTATTTTAGACGGGTTTTCTAAGACCTATGCCATGACTGGTTGGCGATTGGGTTACGGGGTGATGCACCCTGATATAGCTGCTAAAATTGCTCAACTTATGGTCAACTCTAACTCCTGTACCGCGGCCTCTACTCAAATGGCCGGTAAGGAGGCACTCACTGGTCCCCAACATGAAGTTGATACTATGGTCGCTGAATTTAAAAAGCGCCGTGACATTATGGTTAATGGCTTAAACTCTATTCCAGGAGTGAGCTGTATCTTGCCAGAGGGATCGTTCTACGTATTTCCTAATCTAAAATCGTTCGGCAAAGACTGTAAAGAGATCGCTGACTATCTTTTACACGATGCAGGAGTTGCTTGTTTAGGGGGTACTGCTTTTGGCTCATATGGTGAAGGATACCTTCGTTTCTCCTATGCAAATTCGATAGAGAATATCCAGAAAGCTTTAGAACGTATCGAATCAGCTTTGGCCAGCATGAAATAGCCTTGCACAATACACCTGAAATATCTCAAAAGTTGGGGGCGTAACGAAATGTAGTTTTGTAACGTCCCCATTGTTTATTTATCTATTTTTAAATAATGGTTTGCGTTTTTCGGCGAATGCCGCACAGCCTTCTTTGAAATCCTCTGAGGACCAAGCCAGCACCTGATACAGAGCCTCCAACTCAGTCTGCTGATAAAAATCATTTTTTGAGGCTTCGCGCAATAACTTTTTGTCAAGCCCGACAGTCATCAACGGCTGCAAAGCCAACTTTTCTGCCCATCTGATAGCCTCAGGTAGACACTCCTCATGCGGCACTACTTTATTTAGCAATCCCAATTTTTCTGCTTCCTCAGCATTAAGGATTTTACCAAACCACAGTAACTCTAGAGCCTTGTGATAGCCCACCTTCTGAATCAAAAAGTGAGACGTTCCACTATCTGGGCAAAATGCCAACTGCATGAATGTAAATCCCATGCGTGCTTTTTCTGAAGCAATAATCAAGTCACAGGCCAAGCATGCAGCCACAGAAGCACCTGCTACCACTCCATTTAGTGCCGCAATAACTGGCTTTTTGAGTTCATAGATCGCTTTTACGAGTTCACTGGCACCATCATAAGTAGCCTTGGCACTAATGGGATTTTTTATTGAAGCTAACATTGAAATATCTCCGCCACTAGACCATCCCTTACCTGCCCCAGTAAAGACCACGACTTTAACCGCATCATTTTCGGAGACTACTTTACAAACTGCCCCAATATCAAAACAAAACTGATCATTGACAGAATTCATTGTCTCAGGACGAGTAAAAGTAATCACAGCCACTCCAGTGTCCATAATATCAAGTTTAAGACTAACCCAATTCATAACTTACCACCTTTCCTTTATACATATTTGATTTCTTTGAATTAGACCTTCCCGTTCTTATTTTTTGTTCATTCATACAGATACTACCTTTTCAGTCTTTCGGGTATAAAATGAGTCACCGTTCAGTTATTAAGCTGATATTCGCCATCATTTATCATATCCCTCTATTTCCTGCGGAAATTTCAGTTAGAGATCAAAAAGGCTGGAGGTTTAAACCTCCAGCCTTTTGAGTTTCTTTTAACTATAGTAAAACTCATTCTTATTCTACCATAAAGCGCACTTCAACTTTATTCTTTGCCTCTATCAGCAAGCATACATCTGCCTCAGATGGTTCAAAATCAACTTTAACAATCTCATCTAAATTGATCCAAAATACTTTTGATTCAGCCCCCCATATTGAAACTTTATCATCGGCAAAGTCAACATTTTCCACAATTCCAAAATCTACAATTCCTTCTATGACACTAATAACGTCTATACAATATAAATTCTTGCCAAGGAACTTCTCCCTGATAAACTTCACAAATTCAGTTTTTAAGGTTAATGTTAACATTTATATTCCCCCTACATTCTTCCCTTGAATAATACCTTTTCGATAAATACTCTTAGCAACTCCGGATCAAACTGAGTCCCTGAATTTTTTTCAAGCTCCTCTATGGCAATTTCTTCCCGTAAAGCACTGCGATAGCTTCTTTCACTCGTCATAGCATCATAGGCATCTGCAATGCTGATGATTCTTGATTGGAGAGTAATTTCTTCTCCTATTAAACCTTTGGGATATCCCAAGCCATCCCATCTTTCGTGATGAGCTAAGACATACTCTGCCATTTCTGACATGTCATTGACGGTGCTGAGTATTCTATAACCTATCTCCGGATGGCGCTTTATCTCTCTCCACTCTTCATTAGTCAGCTTACCAGGCTTATTGAGTATAGTTTGTTCAATCGCTATTTTTCCTATATCATGAAGTAACCCCACTGTTTGGAGTTCCTGGATTTCTCCTTCAGTTAGGTCAAGGGCTTTACCCATACTTTTACATAGTGCTGATACTCTGTGAGAGTGTTGCTCTTCGCGCTTGTTTTTTTCATGGAGAGTTTTAATGATCGCATTGATCGTTTTCCCTCTCATACTTGGACTTTCAAATAGTTTTTTCTTATACATATGATCTTCAGCTTTTTTTAAACTATCCTGAATTTTTTCGTCTTCCTTATTTTTTGTCCAGTATCCACAAGAAACGGATACAGCCAAAGAGCCCACGCTCTCTAGCTTGGCTAACGCTGTGATACGGTTAAGAATTTGCTCTGTTTCAGCGGCATTCGTATTTGGTAACAGAATTACAAATTCATCTCCACCAACCCTAGCAATAATATCATCTGCTCGGCATACTTTTCTTGTCACTTCTGCTACTGTCTTCAGGAGTTCATCTCCCATGGCATGCCCAAAAGAATCATTAATAAGCTTCAATCCGTTTACATCTGCAATAACGATGGTCAACGGAAGATTTCTTACTACATCTAAGCGCTTTAACTCCTCTTCAAAGAACCGTCTGTTATATAAGCCTGTCAGTAAATCATGATAACCTAAATATTCTAATTTTTGTTCCATCTTCTTACGCTCACTAATATCTCTGCATAGACAATGGAAAACTTTTTTTTCATTAAGTAAGATCGATGTCAACATAACCTCGACTGGCAATAAACTGCCGTCTTTTTTCTGATGCCACCATTCAAAGCGTTGACTTTTATGAGTCGTATTGATTATCTCGAGTGCTTTTTTTCTAGAACTATTTTCCTCTGGTTGCATCTCTGGTGAAATTTCCCAAGGACTTTTACCAACAATGTTCTCCTTTGAATCATAGCCTAATAGCTCAACAGTCGCTGGATTACAATCCACAAACTTGTTATCCTCCATGATAAATACTGCATCTGAGGAGCTTTCAAAAAGCGTTCTAAACGTGTACTCGCTTGCTTTTACGGCTTCCTCTATCCGTTTCTGCTTGGTGATATCTTTATATATTCCAAACACCCCTATTTGTTTATGTTCAAAAATTAATGGGTATCCCAATATATTCACATCGACAAGGCTACCGTCTTTTCTCATTCTTAGCGTTTCGTATTCTATGACATTTCCACTCATCACGTTTCCTGAAAGTTGGCTGGCCTCTTCGTTGGACCCGACTTGAACTATTCTATCATTAATATAACTATTTATGAGTTCCTCTTTGGTGTATCCAAAAGTTCTTTCAAAACTAGCATTTACGTCAATAAACCGATCTTCGTTGTCTAATATGCAGATTGCTTCTGGGGAATTTTCGAAAAGTTTACTAAAGTAGGTATTCCTCAATTCTAATCTTTCATTCAACTCATATAACTCCTGTTTATTCTTCTTAAACAAAATGTTAAAGACTAGCAATATTAATACTATTATAAAAAGTAAAGCTGAATTTAATAAGCCCTGCATCTCTACACTTCACCTCATCTCATCTCATCTCTTCTCCCCCAAGCGCATTGTCCAATAATTCGGCATTGATCTACAAATACCCTTCATAAAGGTTTAATTATTTACCTATATTCTGTTGACCAATACCGAGTACCACACAAAGTTGGGATCAAAGATGGTCGCCTAGTTGCCTCTGGACCATCGACTTTAACTTATACAACAGTGTTTTAATACACGCTAAATAAGTATTGTCTGTTCTACATACACCTGTTATAATTCTAACATATTCTTTTAAGCTTAAACGCTTAATGAATTAATGGGGAGAAACAATTCTAAACAATAATTGAGGGGGAAGTAGTATGGTTAGAATGGTAGGCAAGAAAAAATCGCTCAGTTTAAAACGTTTTGGGGCAGTGCTTCTAGTTACAGCACTAATGGTTTCAGGGTGCGGAAGCAGTCCGGTCGCTAAGACAGAGAAAAAGCCAATTAAAGTTGGAATTGTAGATACGTATACTGGCGGTGCAGCGGTGTATGCGAAAGACTCTTTAGATGGCTTTAAATTAGCCGTCAAAGAATTTACGGATAAAGGTGGTCCGAAGATTGAATTTGTCATTCGTGACGATGAATTCAAGCCTGACAAATCAACCAGTTGGGCTAAAGAACTGGTGATGCGTGAACAAGTAGATTTTCTAGCAGGAACTACCAATAGTGCAGGTTCTCTAGCTGTTTCGCAATATGCCAAAGAGAGTAAAGTTCCCTTTATCGTTTGGGGCGGAATGAGTGACAAAATCACCGGTGAAGCGGGTCATCGCTATGTCTTCAGCACGTTGCCAAATACAGCAATCATCGGTAAAGCAGGTGCTGTTCAGCTCTCCAAGACGCCTCATCAAAAAATCTGGTTAGCTGGGAGTGATTATGAATATGGTCACTCGGTGATTAATAACCTTTGGTCCAATCTGACGACAATTAAACCTGGCGTTGAGAAAATGGGAGAATCCTGGTGGCGTGTCGGGGAAACGGATTTTACCCCTTACATTAATGCAATTCGCAGTGCTAAACCTGATATCCTTGTGGTTGGTACTGGGGGGGCAGATATGGTTGCCTTTATGAAAGCCGTAAAAGCAACCGGATTAATTCAAGAAATACCAGTATGGGCACACACTAGTTACGACCCCGCTACCCTACGGCCTTTGGGAGATCAAGCTCCAGAAGGTGTCATGGGTACTAATCCATATTTGTTTAATTACCCAGACACCGCTGAAAACAAGGCCTTTGTTGAAGCCTTTAAGAAGGAATACAACCGTGAACCTGCTGCGTTTGCCTTGTATGGTTACATGGGAGGTAAATTCTTGGGTCAAGCAATTGAAAAGGTAGGAAGTACCGATAAAGAAAGGATCATTGATGCTATGGAAGGCTTAACCATCGATACTCCAGTTGGCAAGGCCACTCTACGTAAAGAAGATCATCAGGTTGCAATTCCCATGTCCTATGGCGTCGTTGCCAAAGTCAATGGGGTCTTTACAGCTAAAGACCTTCACACACTGAGTCCTGAAGAAATTATGCCCTCGATTGATTCAATCCTAAAAGCTCGTTCAAAATAGTATAGGGTTAGGCCGTTATAAGAGTAAGTGTTAACGACTAATGGGCGGTGCTGCTAGGTACCGCCCATTTAAGTAATTATTATGACAGGGGAGATAGCCCATGGATTTTGCTACAATTGCTAGTCAGTTTTTTATTGGACTCAGCAGAGGAATGATTTTCTTTATCGTCTCAGCAGGACTGACGCTCATTTTTGGAGTCCTAAGAATCACAAATTTTGCTCACGGAGCACTTTATATGTTAGGTGCCTTTATTGCTTATTCAGTCTCAACCCTTTTCGGGCAAGGTCCTTATGGTTTTTGGTTAGCCCTGCTGGTTGCTCCTATTGTTGTCATGCTTGTTAGTCTAGTGATTGAGCGTGGATTGCTGAGATTTATCTATAACCGAGATCATTTGATACAAATGCTCTTGACGTATTCCTTAGTGCTCATTGCGGGAGATCTTGTCAAAATAATTTGGGGAACGGAATATAAGTCGATGGATATCCCTGGAGTTTTAAGAGGTTCCTTTAATCTATGGGGAGCATCCCTTCCTTGGTATAATGCTTTTCTACTGATTATAGGACCTATCGTTGCCCTAGGCTTATGGTTGTTCTTATCCAAAACTCATCTTGGTAAAATTTGCCGTGCAACGGCTACAGACCGCGAAATGGTGGATGTTCTAGGGATTAACAGCACCCGAGTATTTGCAATGGTTTTCGCACTAGGTGGGTGGCTTGCGGGGTTGGGAGGAGCTTTGATTGCACCAACTACCACTATCTCGATGGGAATGGATGCTAGCATTATTATATATGCATTCTTGATCGTGGTGGTCGGTGGCTTAGGAAACATCTGGGGCGCACTCATTAGTTCTATTATTATGGGGGTTGGGGAAGCCTTTGGGATTTTATTTATTCCGAGCATTGCTATCATAATCCCTTATATGATAGCGGGTGTCCTCCTTATCGCACGGCCCTCTGGTTTACTAAAATCTGCCTGGTAGAGAAAGGAACACAGATATGTCCACGAATAATATAAGCTCAACAAAGAATCCAAAAGGAACCTTTAGCAACTATCTAGGACTGGGTTTAGCACTAGTGGGAATCCTGATTCTTCTGATGGTCCCTACGATACTTACCCAATATTATGTCTACTTGCTAGCAACCGTTTTTACGACCGCTTTACTTGCCTCCAGTTTGAACCTGGTTCTAGGTTACGGCGGACTTCTGCATTTACACCATGGTGTCTTTTTCGGAGTAGGCGCCTATACGGTTGCGATCGTGATGACCAAAACTTCTTGGCCCTTTGCAGTTGCAGTTTTACTAGCCCCTTTGGTTGCTGCACTTATCGCCTTAGTGATCGGATGGTTTTGCGTACGTTTAAGAGGCCTATATTTCGGTATGCTTACCCTAGCTTTAGGGCAATTAGTTTGGGCCATTGTTTACCGCTGGAATGCTCTGACCAATGGAGACAATGGAATTCATGCAATACCAGTTCCAGAGTTCTTATCCTCCATAAATTCAGTCTATTATACGACTCTTGTGGGTCTAGTCATCTCTCTTATAATTCTACATGTAATCAGCAAATCGCCGTTTGGTCTCACCTTACTTGCTACTCGTGACAACCCCGTGCGCTCTGAAAGTGTCGGAATCAATGTCAAAAGACACCGCTTGATTGCCTTTGTTATTGCTGGCTTCTTCGCAGGTATTGCGGGTGTTCTCTTTGTCTTAGTTGAACGGTCTGTCGCTCCCTCCCTGTTATTTTGGAACAAATCAGCAGAAATCCTGATCATGTGTTTAATGGGAGGACTTACTGTCTTTATGGGCCCGACGTTAGGGGCAGGCATTTTGGTCCTCTTGTCGATGGTCGTTGGTCTTTACACAGAATACTGGCTTCTCGTCCTTGGTCTCCTGTTACTAACTCTCGTACTGTTCTTGCCTCAAGGTATTCTAGGGTTTTTCATGGAGAGTTATGGCAAACGACGAAGTATGAGAGGAGAGGATTAACATGCTTCAGGTTGAACAGCTTAGGAAAGCATTCGATGGATTTCAGGCCATCGCAGATGCTAACCTTACGGTTCCGAAAGGAGAAGTCGTGGCGGTCATTGGTCCCAATGGCGCAGGAAAATCCACGTTATTCAATTTAATAACCGGACACCTCCAGGCGGATTCCGGCCATATCCGATTTCAACGTGAAGAAATTAAGAACTTAGCTCCCTATAAGATTTGCCATAAAGGCATGGCTAGGTCCTTTCAATTAATCAATATTTTCTCCAGTCTTACAGTTTTCGAGAACGTGCAAACGTCAGTCCTTGCCAAACATCGCTTGGATATGAACTTTTTCAGACCCGCTAGAAAACTTCTTATGGAAGAGACACTGGAGGTTTTGGAAGATTTCGGACTGTTAGACTTTAAAGATCGTTCGTGTAGTTCCCTTTCTTACGGGGATCAAAAGATCCTAGAAATTGCGATCGCTCTGGGAAGCAAGCCAGAACTCCTTCTACTAGATGAACCCACTGCGGGAATGTCGTCAGAAGAAACCCGCAAGATTGTCAATCTTATTAAGCGCTTATCTCAGGAAAAAGGTCTTACTATCTTGATCACTGAGCATGATATGGAATTAGTCTTTGATGTTGCGCAAAAAATAATGGTGCTTCACCAGGGAACAACCATTGCTCAAGGTCTTCCTGAAGACATTAGAAACGATAAGACCGTGCAAAATGCCTATTTGGGGGAAACAGAATGATGTTAGACGTTAGAGACATTCATACCTATTACGGGTTAAGCCATATCTTGTTCGGTTTATCCTTACGGGTAAGTAAAGGAGAAGTTGTATGCCTGCTTGGTCGTAATGGGGTCGGCAAGACTACAACGCTCAGAAGCATTATTGGACTTACGCCGCCAAAAAGTGGACAAATCTATTTTAAAGGCCAGGAAATTACCAAGACTGCCACCAACCGCATGGTTAAATTAGGAATTAGCTACGTCCCGGATAACCGCAGGATCTTTGCAGACTTGTCTGTACGTGAAAATCTCGAGATCGCAGCAGGCATCAAATCAGGGCCTTGGGATTTGGATAAAGTCCATGGCTTATTCCCTGTGCTGAAAAGAGTAGAGAATCGCAGGGGCGGTAACTTAAGCGGAGGAGAACAACAAATGTTAAGTATTGCTAGGGCTTTGCTGGGAAACCCTGAGCTGCTGATTTTGGATGAGCCAACTGAGGGACTAGCTCCGTTAATCGTTCGAGAATTGGAAGAGCAAATTCTCGAGCTCTGTTCAACTGGAATTTCGATTCTCTTAGCAGAACAAAATCTCAAATCTGCCTTAAAATTGGCCACTAGATGTTATGTTCTGGAGCGGGGGCAGGTAAAGTTTGAAGGTACTGTCGAGGAGTTAGCAGAAAGCGATGACGTACGATCGAAGTATTTGTTAGTGTAACAAACCAAATAATTAATGGGCCGTAACGAAACGTTGGAGTTTAGGTACGACCCATTTTTATTGGAGAATTTTATTCTAATATTTATAATTATGATTCCAGTGCTGAAAGTATCAATAATTCCTCTTTTACTCCGCCCAATTTGGTAAATTGTAGGACTTGAGCACTTCCTCAATCAAAAAACCTTTTGAACAGAGTAGATATTGACTGATTCTGCGTTCAAACATCTTATTTTTTCAATCTTTTCTAGTTTATCCTATCAAATGGAGACAGGTATCCCTTGTTTCGATTCGGATAATTTTTTGATTACTTTCTTTCGGATATCTCCTTTAAAGAACCGAGCTAACTGTCGGAAATTATGGGCGATAATTTTGGCCCCAGCACCAGTTTACATTTCACGATTCCGCGAACATTCAATTTACCTGCGTTATGGGCTCGTTTTAATGCTGAGTTAGTTCCTTCGATCGCGGCTCGTTTACTGGTGGATTCTTTCCGTTCTTCCCGATTTGTTATTTTCATACGATTCTCTTCTGAGGTCAATGCCTTTTGATTCACATACAAAACGGTGTCTTTCTTCTGAAACTTAATCCGGCAAGTCTCTTTGTGGGGACATTCCCGACAGACCTCAAGTTGAAAGTGAGCACTTAAGACACCACTCTTTTCGTTGAAACTCGTTCGTAAGGGGGAATGGTTTGCTGGACAAAGAACGATCGTTTTCTTATCTTCTATCGTAAAACTACTGTAGGGGAGCTTATTACTGGAGGTCTTACGACCCGTCATATCTGTGAAGTGCATCGTAACTCCATGGGTTTCCGCCTCTTCCACAACGTTGGGACTATAATAGCCCCCATCAGTATATAAATCTTTAACCCCTTGTCCTGCAATAGTCGCTAAGCTCTGATTCAGCATTTCGACGTCGCTGGTCGTATTTGGGGCTACATCAAAGTGAGTCACGACTTGAATCGGATTATCGTCGGCACAGGTTTCCGTTAGATTTAAGGCATAACCCACATGCTTTTTACCACCTTTGTTGCGGTAGGTTGCATCTGTGTCATGCGCCGACTGAAGAGAATTCGAAGAAATTTCTCGATCCCCTTTAGCGATCCATTGGTTTTGTTGTTCGTTGAACGTGGCTTGTTCTTTCAAGAAACGGTCAATAGTCTGTACTGCGGGAGTTTCTTTCATTTCAGGTTGCCCTTCAACTAATTGAAGCAATTCAGCGCAATGATTGAGGATTGTTTGAATTCGGAATTGGATATCCGTTGCCTTCAGTCGATAAAGTAATGTCGTCTTGTAATCCGCTTTAAGAAAGATCCTTAATGAATCATTTAAGAGAGTTTCTGGAAGAGTTTTTACTCCACAGACTAAGACATCATAGGCAAGGGAGAGGCGTCCACCCAACTTAATGTTGGACATGATCTGAGTCGAATCCATACGTCCCTCAGTAGTACTAAGTCCGGCGGCTTTGATGAAGTGATCCGTAAGCTTTTCAAACTGTGCGAAGATGAGGTCTGCCTCATCTGAGTGTTCGAGCGAATAATTATATAGCCTGGATCTGAATTCATGTAGCGTTCGGGGTGCAAAATAACGTTCTCCCAAAGTACGAAGGCCTAAAGCAAAGGAAATTTGATAGTTGAATGCGTACTCATCCAGAAGAACTTCATCTGTGTATTCTCTTATGTGTTTGATTAAATCCAGTCCTATAAAAATATTCACTGGAAAGTTCGGACGTCCATTGTCTCTGGAGTACAAGGGAGCAAATAATCGTTCATCAATTTGACAAAAAACATGTTAATAGAAGAGAGCTGCCCAAGACTTCTGAAGTTTATGAGCAAGTCTGGAATCCATCCCATTAAGGCTATTGAATAAATTAGTTTGTAAGTGTTCATTATTCTTACGAAACATCTTAAAATACCTGAATATTACGGTTTAGGAGAGCCATCATTCCGGTCACCATTGAGCCACGTCTCCGGATAAATTGAGCCACTCCTCC
>MCHG01000184.1_pt1 | contig 31552 bp, 27 predicted proteins | sample 787351 | NCBI WGS metagenome assembly MCHG01 (sample SAMN05430296, study PRJNA330682) | permafrost metagenome | biome: Cold desert; feature: permafrost; material: soil; isolation source: enrichment culture inoculated with soil incubated with H2/CO2 at 20 degrees... ... | reverse complement strand
GTAAGTGAGAAATTCAAGCAAAATATGAAAATTGTCTTTGATGATTATTTGGGGAAATGGAATTATAAAGCAGTTCCAAAAGTTAAAACATGAAGTTATTTCTTAGCTATTCCTAAGTGTAGCGATTTTCCAACTTGAATGGTAGATATTTAACATAAAAAATAACATTTCCTGGCGTTTCGTGTCTTAACCGAACACAAATGAAGTTTCTTCATCTCCTACAACTCACACAGAGTCTCTACAATTGATTGAAATTAGCTTCCTTATTCGCTTTTACCCAAGAAAGGCGCACGCTTCACAGGATATATGGGACAAGCCAGCACAATTATGATTGCGTCCCGTGGGACATTACTGAAAGAAGTCACAAAAGCAATTTATGCTTCTTTTGAATGCTGGCATCTGTACAGGTGAGCCCACGTCCAAACATTCACAATTAAATAATAGGTTTATGGTTATGAACAACTTAACCTTATTTCCTGACATTTCACTCCTTCTTCAAATATTCCTAAAACCATCAACTGTTCAATTTAATTTATAAAACTAATCCTGATTGAAACACCGTATTTGAGAAAAAAGTGCCGAATAAGTAAGAGACTATCTTGAAATTGAATTTGATTCTACAAATGGGATAAAATCTGATCCTATATGGTCAATGTGTACCTGAATTTTGGAAAAATTCACCATATGTATTTAAAGTTAATGTTGCCCATTATCCAATTGTAGAAATTGTTTGAATTTTAAGATAGCCTCTAAGGTGGAACCAAGTATAGCTATTTTCGCATCACTATCCAGAGCCTTCTATACTCCTCTACTTCTATACGACTTGTATAATTTTAAGGTTTACCATCTAATAATTTTGACTCTTCAACTGTTCCATGAGAACTGAAGGTTATATATTGAGCAATTATATATTAATATTAAATATAAACTGGTTTAGGATGTAATAGATTAGGTAAGACTTTTCTACTTTAATACGTATATAATAATTTCAACATACTTTCGACATAAAAAATGTATTACTCTATTAAATCCTTTATACTCCCAGCTTATTTATTCATCTTTTTACTATTCAAATAACAAAATCAATGAAGTGCGCCAACTGGCCTCAAAATATAAGTTTTAACTAGGTGGGTTTTATATCATATAAATCCTAACTATGTTGAACTCTTCAATGTTACAAATCCGAATAATTGTGTTAAGCCCAAACTAGACTGAGGTATTAAAAATGACAGAAAAAATCGGAATTCTGGCCATAGGCCACGGGAGCAAACTGCCTTTCAATAAGGAAGTAGTCACTCAGATCGCAGATTACATCGCCCAGAAGCATTCTGATGTCATTGTCAGAGCCGGTTTCATGGAAAATAGCGAACCAACCCTTGAAGAAGCAATTGAAGGCTTCTCAGGAACTGGCGTGACAAAAGTAGCAGCAGTACCTGTTTTCCTGGCTTCAGGAGTTCATATCACAAAGGACATCCCAAGGATCCTGAGCCTGGATGAGAAAGGCTGCGGTACTCTGGAAATCGACGGAAAGTCAGTCCCTCTATGCTATGCAGGGCCTCTGGGAGCTGATGAACTAATAGCCGACCTCGTGTTCAAAAGAGTACAGGAAGTCCTGTAAGCTCAGTATCAAGGTCCGGTGTTATCATGGACCTATACCGGAAGAAGCTCGCCGTGCTCGACCTGACCCACGGCGGCATTCCTATAGCAAAAAAACTTGCAGCCCTTGGAAATGACGTGACGGGAGTAGACGTATACGGGACTGTAGATCCCAGTCTGCTGCTGGAGCTTGAGAAAAAGCATGGGATTCAGTGCTCAAAAAACTCTCTTCCTGCATCAAAATTCGATTTTCTCGTAGCTCCAGTACACCTGGATTCTGCCTATCCAATGCTTGCAGAAGCCAGAGCAGAAGGAAAAAGAGTCTTTTCCCATCATGAGATTGTTGGAAAGATCCTCATAGATGATTCGAGACTTTCCAGCATCAAAACGATCGAGGTTACAGGCGTAAAAGCAAAAACAAGCACTGCATCTCTCCTTGCGGATATGCTCTCCAGAAGGTTTGAGGTAGTGCTTCATACCTCAAAGGGGCTTGAAGCCTGGAAAGGGGGTATTTCCTCCCTTATAGGCAAGGGTTTGAGTATAACGCCTGGAAGTATTCTTGTTGCAGTTGAGAGGGTTTTTGAGGCAGGGTTCAGGCCGGATTTTTTCATCTTCGAAATTTCTATCGGAGGTACCGGAACTGCGGATTTAGGGATCCTCACAACCCTTTCTCCCGACTACGGGATTGCAAACAATACTGCCCTTGCAAGCGAAGCAAAACTTCAGCTTATAAGGAACGCAAAACCCGGAAGTACCCTTCTCCTCAATTCCAGAGCCGAAAAAGCCCTTGTAGCTGCAAAAACGAGTCAGGCAAAGGTCCTGACTTTCAAAGACCCATTTAATGCGGAATTTCTTGAAAAGTCAGATGAGGCTGCCGACTTTACGCTGGAAACCAGCTGCAAAATTACATCACCTTCAGTGCCGCAAGGATTTTCAGCCTCATCAATCCAATCAGAGTCGTCGGAATTACCAGTTTCCATAGAGTATTCAGGTTCTGTCCTGCACTTTATGTATAGAGGAGATGAAATATTCTCAGTTTCCCTGCTTCCTGGATACAATATCTCGGCTTACAAGACCGCTTTCATAGCGGCATCCGCAGCAGCCCTTGAACTTGAAGTTGAGCTTGAAGCTGTAGTTGCGGTACTTGAGGAATTCAGAGGACTCTCAGGCAGGATGCAGGAAAAAGAGCTGAATGGCATAGCCCTGATAGATAATTCCAATTCAGGCATGGATATCCTCTCCGCCGAAAAAGCTCTTGAGTATGCTCTCCTGAAAAAAAAGGATGAAAAAAAAAGGGGTATTATCCTTGTCCTCGGAGAAGAAGCTTCTCAGGTCTGTGAGGGATTGCCCCCTGCATCAGTCCAGAATTTCGTCGAAAAATTCGGTATAAAATGCAGGCAGATTATCCTGGTAGGAGAACGAATGAAAACAGTAGTTGCAAGAAATACCTCTTACGCAGACAGCCTTCCTGAAGGACTCTCGAAAGCGTCTGAGCTTGCAGGGGGAGACGATATAATACTTTCTTCAGTAAAGTGCTTCCGTTAGATATCTCATCTGAGGTTATTTTCCGGAAGGTAATTTTTCGGAGATGATTTCCGGAGGTAATTTTTCAGAGGTTAGTCTTCGGAGTACTTTCCACCTCGATAATGGAGGCTGAATATGGGTTTATCTCAGGCTGGAGGTATTTTAGCGGAATTTTTATGATACAATTTTATACAGGCTCCTCCAATCTGTATTCGTTTCCACTGCTTGGTTAAATTTCAAATTATATCATATCAGATCTTTCTTTCCTTGCAGGTCGTTGTCCAGATCCTGCTGGACATAGTAACTTCCTGATGGAAATCCTTTCACCATCCTTGTTGATCACTATAAGAGAATTTATCATTAAGAGAATTAGAGAATTTATCATTAAGAGAATTAGAGAATTAATCATTAAGAGAATTAATCATTAAGAGAATTAATCATTAAGAGAATTTATCATTTAGAAAATTTGTCGTTAAGAGGATTTGTCATGGCTGGAAAAGAAATTTCAATCATTCATCCCCGTCCGAGCTCCATCGTTGCGGCTCTTTACACTTTAAGGGACTTAAACGTCGATGTTGCTATCCTGCATGGCCCCCCTGGCTGCTCTTTCAAGCATGCGAGGCTGCTCGAAGAAGACGGCATACATGTCGTCACTACAGGTCTCGATGAGAGTGGTTTTGTCTTCGGAGGGCACGACCGACTTGTAGAACTGATTAATAAGTCCATCGAATTATTCAACCCCAAAATACTTGGTATTGTAGGAACCTGTGCCAGCATGATCATTGGGGAGGAAATGCATGAAGCCGTGCTTGAGGCAAATCCGGATATTCCTGTCATTGAAGTTGAGGTGCATGCAGGCTACCACAATAATACCAGAGGTGTGATCTTTGCCCTGGAATCTGCACTCGATGCCGGGATCATTGACCGTAAAGAGTTTGAGCGCCAGGAGTATCTTCTTATAAAAGCGACAGAAATTGAAAAGCAGTTTGGGGCTGCAAGCAGGGAATACCTCGCTCCTTCACGAGGAGATCTAAAATATAAAGTCGCAAAAAGAGTTGTTCAACTCCTTAAGGAGGACAAGAAGGGGTTGATCATCATGAACGCCAAAAAGGAAACTGGCTACATGTTTGCAGACATTACCCTTGCTGTCAATGAGGTTGCAGCAGCTCTCGGGAAAAAGGGAAACCTCATTAATATGGCAAATATCGACCCTGAACTCGGACTTCCGAGAGTTAGGCAGCATGCCGAAAACATAATGCGAGACCTGAAAGCCCACGGGGTCGAGGTGCATGAAATTATTGGTGGTATGGATGAATATCCCATTGCAGGGGAAAAGGTAGGCGAACTGATAAGGGGAAAATATAGCGATTACGATTTTGCGGTTATTACAGGCGTTCCACACGCAATCCCGATGGAGGCCATAAGGCATATGGAGTTGATTTCAGTCACTAACGGTCCTAGGCAGGTCCTGCCCTTGAAGGAAATGGGGCATGAGCATGTTATGGTTGAAATCGACCTTCACCCGAAAACCCTTGGAGTTAACCAAATCGTGGAATCCGAGTTTGGGGCCACGTTAAGGGAAGTTGCAAAGGAAGCCTGAGCTGAGAAATCCAGGATAAAATCAGGAGGAAGATCCTTTGAAAAAACAAAAAATAATAGCAATCTACGGGAAAGGCGGCATTGGCAAATCAAGCACGGCTTCAAACGTTGCAGCCGCCTGTGCGGAAGAAGGAAAAAAAGTCATGATTATAGGCTGCGACCCTAAAAGCGATTCATCCATTACCCTGCTTGGCGGCAGGAGAATACCAACTATTCTTGACCTTCTGCGCGAAGGTGTGAATGTAAAGGAAGAAGATGTGGTTTTTGAAGGGTATGCAGGAGTTAAATGCGTGGAAGCAGGCGGCCCGGAGCCCGGAATAGGCTGTGCAGGGCGCGGGATTATTGTTGCGATTCAGAAACTGAAGAGCATTTCAGGCGACCTCTTAAAAGAGCAGGACTTTATTATTTACGATGTTCCCGGAGACATTGTCTGCGGAGGGTTTGTAGCTCCTGTCAGGAAAGGTTTTGTAAACGAGGCTTATGTCCTGACCTCGGGGGAATACAATCCCCTTTATGCAGCAAATAATATCTGTAAAGGCCTTTCCAAGATAGGAATGCCTCTCAGCGGAATAATATGCAATTCCAGAAACGTGAGCAGGGAAGAAGAAATAGTCCTGAAGTTTGCTGAGGAGATTGGCAGCCAGCTTATGGCTTTTATCCCAAATAGGCAGGAAGTCCAGGACTGTGAAAGAGAAGGCTACTCGGTAATGGAAAAGGCGCCTGATTCAGATATTGCCCAAATCTACCGTAAGCTTGGGAAAGCAATTCTCGAAAACGAAAAAAAAGTTACAGCAAACTCCCTGAGCGATGAGCGGTTGAGAGAATTGACCAAATAAGTTGCAGTGCTAAGCTGCAGTGCTAAGCCGCAGTGACAAATAAACTGCAGTGACAAATAAACTGCAGTGACAAATAAACTGCAGTGACAAATAAACTGCAGTGACAAATAAACTGCAATATAAGCGCAATGGCACAAAATTCAATCGAACTTGCAATAACTGCCGGGCAAAAGAATCAATGGGTAAAGTAAATTCAGGGGTATTAAAAACATGTCTCAAAAAAAGCAATCCGAAACAAGGGCAGGGAGTATCCCGAGAGTCCTTATTTCCGCAGACCGTTCCTCTTCAGGCAAGACCACTATTTCCATGGGCCTGATGGCTGCCCTTGTTTCAAGAGGATATAAAGTCCAGCCCTTCAAGGTAGCCCTGGACTATATCGATCCAAGTTATCATACTGAAATTACGGGAAGGTTCTGCCGAAATCTTGACGGTTACCTTATGGATGAGAATGGAATTCTGGATGTCTATACCCACGGATGTGAGGCCGAAGATAAGGCTGATATTGCGATTATCGAAGGAGTTCGCGGGCTTTATGAAGGCTTTGAAAGCTTAAGCGACCTTGGAAGTACTGCGCAAATAGCAAAGATTCTCAACTGTCCTGTAATTCTGGTAATTAATGCGCGGAGCATTACCCGTTCGAGTGCTGCCCTCGTAAACGGATACAAAAATTTTGATCTTGATGTGCAGATTGCAGGAGTTATCCTTAACAATATAGGAAGCCTCCGCCATGCTGAAAAGGCAAAGGAAGCAATAGAGTACTACACAGGCGTTCCGGTTATAGGGATTGTTCCAAGAGATCCTTCGATGCAAATTTCCATGCGTCACCTCGGGCTTATGCCGGCGCTTGAAGGCAGAAGAAGACTTGGGAATGAAGGCTTTGAAGCCCGGCTCAGGGGCATTGAAGAGATTATCAATAAAGGAATTGATATAGACCGCTTCCTTAAAATTGCAAGCAGTGCAAAACCTCTGAAAAACCCGGAAAGCAGCGTTTTTTCCTCTACTCTCGATGAAAGAGAATGTAAACCGAAAATAGGTGTTGCCCTGGACGAGGCTTTCAACTTCTACTATCGCGATAACATCGACCTGCTGAAATTTGCAGGCGCGGAGATTGTTTACTTCAGCCCGGTTAAAGATCCTGCGCTTCCTGAAGTTGATGGACTCTATATAGGGGGCGGCTATCCCGAGCTTTTTGCAGCCGAACTCGAAGCTAACGAGTCCATGCGCCAGGATATCAAAAAGGCTTCTGCTGAAGGCATGCCAATCTATGCCGAATGCGGGGGGCTAATGTATCTTACGGAAAAGATCAGCACAGGCGTTCCCGGAAAAGGAACTTATCACGATACATCAATGCCAGAGTCCACATATTCAATGGTAGGGGCACTTCCAGGACATACGATCATGGGACAGACGAGGGTTGTCAGCTACAATATCGGGACCCTTGAAAGAGACAGCCTTATCGGAAAAAAAGGCAATAGCTTCAAAGGGCATGAATTCCATCACTCTGAAATCAAGGAAATTCCGGAGGACGCGGAATTTGCAATAACCCTTTCCAGAGGAACAGGGATAATAGGTGATAGGGACGGGCTTATTTCTGGAAATACCCTTGGCTCTTATGCCCACCTGCATGGGGTTTCCTATAGGGAGCTTGCAGGTTCACTTGTCGAGGCTGCCAGAAAATTCAAGGAACGCAGAGCTTTTCCATAAACATGGTTATATGTGAAAATCTGTTTGTATGCGATAAGGTAATGTAAAAAAAGCCCAAATACAGATCTGAAGTCTTTGCGTTTAGAAAAACAATATTATATTAAATATTAACTATAATAGCAAGCCAGATTACATCAAACAAGATTTCATCAAACAAGATTACATCAAAAAAGATTACATCAAACAAGATCACATCAAAAAAGATCACATCAAAAAAGATTACATCAAAAAAGATTTCATCAAACAAGATTACATCAAACAAGATTACATCAAACAAGATTACATCAAACAAGATTACATCAAACAAGATTACATCAAACAAGATTACATCAAACAAGATTACATCAAACAAGATTACATCAAACAAGATTACATCAAGCCAGATTACATCAAACAAGACTATTAAAATAACTTATTTTTATTTTCTTTTCAGGTGAACTTATTGAGAACACAACTTAAAGGAGACCGGGTCCTTGCCGGAAAGGAAGCAGTAGCTGAACTTTATAAAACGGGTTATTTCGGGCGGCCTAAAGGCGAAGGACTAGAAATCTCACTTGTGGAGGCTGCATTCCTTCTATCGAGAGGAAAGCTCGAGATAGAACTTGAAGGTAAGTTGCTCGATTTCAGGAACTTTTTCGAGCAGGCTTCTCTGAGGCAACCTAATTTTGAGTTGAAGTACATAGTTTATAAAGACCTTAAGGAGAGGGGGTACTATGTCCAGCCTTCAGCTGTGGATTTCAGGGTATATCCCAGAGGCAGCCATCCCGGCAAAAGTGCAGCAAACATTTTTGTTCATGTCCAGTCGGAAAGGCAGCTTCTTTCCGTAAAACTTCTGCAAAAGTCGGTTACTTCAGCAGAAAACGTGCACAAGCAATTCATTCTTGCTGTAGTGGATGAAGAAAGTGACCTGACTTTCTACGAGGTCAAAACCGCAGCCCCTGAAGGAGAAATGCCTGAGCCTTATCCTGCTGTCAAAACCGATGCTACTTTTTTGGAAGACAGGGTAATAGCCTGGGATGATGAGGCTTCCGAAACTCTCTATGCAAAGGGATTTTATGGGAAAATGCTTGATTCAGAAAGGCTTCAGCTTTCTCTGGTAGAGTCACTTTACCTTTTTTCCGGAGGGATAATTACAATTCGGGACCGGAAAGGCAAGGTTTTTTCGTTTGATGAGTTTATGGAAAGAGCCTCGGAGATTGAGGGTTCTTTTCTCAGAAAATACAGCACATATAAAAGCCTCAGGGACTCTGGGCATGTCGTTAAGACCGGTTTTAAGTTCGGAACGCATTTCAGAGTGTATAGAAAAGTCGAGTCAATAGAAAAAATTCCGCACTCGGAATACCTTGTAAATGTCGTTCCTGCAGATTACGATTTCAGGCTTCCGGTTATGTCAGGAGCTGTCAGACTTGCGAATAGTGTACGCAAGACAATGCTTTTTGCAGTTGAGAAAGGAGAAGAGGTCGAATACCTGGATATCGGCAGAGTCAAAATGTGATATATGAGAGTATTTTTTGGCTGTTAACTTTTACTTTACAATTCATAAGAATCGGATCTTCAGCCCGAGGGTGAAGTATAATATGTGGGATATTATTCCAGTGGACATTTCTGGCAGGCACAGGATTAAAGGAGGCTATTACATGGTCTGTGCAGCAGCAGCCCTTACGGTCTCAGCTGACCATATCGAAAAGGTCAAGCAGATCAAGATCCTGCCCCTCTGGCTCAAAAGGTCTCCCAGTCTACTGGACATTGTACAGCTGGTTGAAGATACGGCTGACCAGCTTTCTTTCGAGGGCACGATTGTGGCAGAAAAGGGGGACATGTACAATAAACCTCTATGGATGCCAGAAAGTATGTTTTCCAGGGCTTTCAAATATCAGGAATCCATTGCAGAGAGAAGGGCGATCGAGCTTGTTCACCATATTTCTTTGAGCGCCCGCAACTTACTCATTAACGAACTTCAAATTGAGGCATGAAAATTTCCGCAGAACAAAAATCCGGTAACGAGAACAGGGTAATTCTCGTTAAAAGAACTATTCCCAATTCAGACCCTGAACGTGAAGAGAGCCTGTTCCAGGAACTCAGGGAACTTGCAAAAGCCGCAGGCTACCATCCGCTTGGCGAGCTTACTCAGACCAGATTTCCTGACTCCAGGTATCAGCTCGGGAGAGGGAAGATAGAAGAGCTTGCCGAACTTGTAAGGAGCACGGGTGCAGAAAAAGTAATTTTCTACAATAAGCTTTCTACTACACAACTCTTCAATATTTCGGAAATCTGCGGATGCCAGATTATCGATAAATTCCAGCTGATCCTTGAGATTTTTGCAAAGAGAGCAACTACCCACCGCTCCAAGCTCCAGGTGGAACTGGCAAGGTTAAGATACGAAGTGCCAAGAGCAAGAGCTATTGTTTCTCTCCTGAAAAAGGAAGAAAGGGCCGGGTTCATGGGGCTTGGAGATTATGAGGATTCTTATGAACTGGATCTGAAGAAAAGAATCGCAAGAATTGAAAGTGAACTTGAATCTGCAGAAAAGGACGATGAGTCCCTGCGGGTTTTCAGGCACAGGAAAGGTTTCTCGTTAATTTCCCTTGCAGGATATACGAATGCAGGAAAAAGCACTCTTTTCAATGCTATTGTTAATGAGAGTGTTGAGGTAAAGGATATGCTTTTTACAACGCTTGTGCCCATGACCCGCGCCCTGGACCTTGGCGGAAGAAAAGCCCTTTTGACCGATACCGTGGGGTTTATCGAAGACCTTCCCCACTGGCTGGTTGACGCCTTCAAATCCACGCTTGATGAAATTTTTCTATCGGATCTTATTCTCCTGGTCGTAGATGTAAGCGAAAGGCCCGATCTGATCCTGCAAAAACTCTCTACATCTCATGATACTCTCTGGGATCGAATCCAGGGAGTCCCTGTCATTACAGTGCTTAACAAGACCGATATACTTGACGAATCCGAACTTGAAACTATTATGGAACAGATAGGCTATATGGCCCCAAATCCTGTGTTTGTCTCAGCAAAAGAAGGGGAAGGTATGACTGCGCTAAAAGCCGAGATCATTAGACATTTACCTGCCTGGTCTTTTTGTTCTCTTTCCCTGCCGAATTCGGAGAAAGGGATGTCAATTCTCTCCTGGCTGTACGAAGAGGGAATAGTACACAGGGTTGAGTACGGGAAGCGGATTATGGTGGATTACGAAGCCAGGAAAGAGATAATTAGCAAGGCTCAGGCTTTGATGAACGCTGAAGAGAACTGAATAAATGCTGAGAACTGAATAAATGCTGAGAACTGAATAAATGCTGAGAACTGAATAAATGCTGAAGAGAACTCAGGAAGCCTGTGATAGATCAGGCTCTTCTGCATAGTAAAAAGCTTTTTTAATTTTATGAAAGCTGCCTGAATATTGCTAGAGTGTTATCCAATATCTGTTTCTCTGAAATTTTTTTTGTATAGCTGGAGTACCGTTCGTATAGTTACGAAACGTATTTATATCCAAAAGTCGTTAGTTTACTTGCGAACGGGTAGTCTACTAAAGACACGAAATCAGACCCTCCTACCAATATCCTAAATATACCCCTAGACAAGATTTTTGCTATGCCTGCCCGTTCGCAATTCCTCCTAGTATCTCATCCCTGATTTTTCGAGCCCAATTATTCCTAATTTTTCGAGCCCAATCCGTTCTCAAGTAAACGAATGCATTTCCGTCCTATTTTATCATAAATACAGATACAAACGGATCTTTCCGATGCAAATGGATTTTTTCTTTTAAATCCATACCCGTTACATCCAAAAATCTCCAATTCAGCCTTTAGATACCATTTTTATTTTTCTTTTTCTAGGTGTTTTGTGTAGTGTTTTGTGTGTGTCCTTTTTCTTTTCTTTCCTTTCCTTTCCTTTTCTTTCCTTTCCTTTCCTTTTCTTTCCTTTCCTTTTCTCTTCCTCTTTTTCGTTTACGCTTCTTTATATAAATTCAATTCCAATTTTTATATTAGCATGAAATTTGATCTTCACGTGCATTCCGATCATTCAAAAGATAGCAACTCGAGCCATGAGGATATCCTCGAGGTCGCCCGTAAAAGAGGACTTGACGGTCTTGCTATCTGTGACCACGACACTGTGGAAGGCGGGCTCGCCTGCGAGAAAAGAGCCATGGAACTTGGCTTTGAAATCACAGTCATTCCCGGGGTGGAGGTGACTTCTTCAAAAGGGCATATCCTTGTCCTTGGAGTCAGGGAGAATATAGAGCCTTTATTGAGTCCGGAAGAAACGATCCACAGGGCCCGGAAACTTGGAGGCACGGTTATCATCCCTCATCCTTTTAAGCAAAGTTCTCACGGAATAGGAAGTTTTGAGGGGCTTGATATTGATGCGGTTGAGGTATTTAATTCTCGCTGCCTTTTTAATAACGCTAACCGCAAAGCCGCAATTGAGGCAGAAAGGCTTGGAATCCCAGGCGTTGCAGGAAGCGATTCCCATATTCCCGAAATGGTAGGGCAGGCATATACTGAAATTGAAGCCTCTAAAAATACCCTGGAAGCCGTGCTCAGGGCAATTCGAGAAGGGAAAGTAGCCCCTGCAGGAAAAAACACACCCACGCCGGTCATCCTGGAGCAGATGTCGGGAAGTGCAAAGCGAAAAATAAAGAAGAGATTCGGTAAATTTCTAAAAGGCTTGTAAGTGCTTAGCTTGGGAGAACAACATCAATAACCATCTCTGTTAAGATTTTACGGGCAAGTTTTTGGGTTCTATTTATGACCATTTAATACTATTTTGTATCAGGTTTTCAGGGTCAAATAATTAAATTGCGGAGGTAGGTTTGTATTAACTGGAACGAGAGGTATCGAATAAGATTTCCCTTTTTGCTGTTACTGGTAGTGCTCATTTTACCAGTGCTCATTTTGCCCATCGCTTCGGCAGCTTCTGAATTTAGTTATCCAAGAACTTTAGATCATCCCTGGGATCATTCCCCGATCACAGTATATATAGATAACAAAAGTGTGCCTCCCCATTATAGTCCCAGCTATTACACACAGATAGAAAAGGCCCTGGAATATTGGGAAGGAGGGGGAAACGGAAAACTGAATTACACTCCTGTTTTTGAAATTGTGGATTCTGAAAAAGCTGATATCAGGATAAGATGGGTCGAAAACCTTGAGAGAAATGCAAGTGCTCCTTCCGGAGTTGCAGGCTATACAACCCCATGGATTGACAATGGACGATTTGTAAGAGTAGATATGCTGCTTGGAATTGGAGATTATCAGGGGACGGAATGGATCCGGTATGATGATGAGACAATGCTTGTCCTTGCAAAGCATGAATTAGGGCATGCTCTGGGATTGGAGCACAGCAATGACAAACAGGATATTATGTATCCGGACTACAAGCAGAAAGATAACGTAAACTCCCTGATGAGTGAATACGGTTCCCTTTTACTTGTAGCGGCTTACGCAGTTCTTGCGATTATCGTCTTTTTTGCTGTAAGCAGGCTACTTATGAAGAAAAAAGATAAACGCTTGAGATAGCGCTTAAAGTTAAGATTTTCGGAAGCTTGTAGATTATTCTGTAAAATCATAAACCTCAAGAGCTTATTAGGAAGAATGCCAGTGACCTCATGGCTTATCTGGGATTGCCTTTAGAGGTTGTCTGTAACACAGACTTACCAAATTACTTATACCTGTCTGTCATTTATATTAATATGTTATTTTGGGAGCTTCCCTGGTGGGAAATCGTTGCATTCGTCGTTGCATTTGGTGTCTTTGCATATCTTATTATTAAGGCACCCACTTCTCCAGATTCGACAAAGAAATGCACTTCTAGCAAATGCACTTCCAACCAATGCACTTCTAGCAAATGCACTTCCAACCAATGCACTTCTAACAAATGCACTTCCAACCAATGCACTTCTAATAAATGCACTTCTCCAGACAACTCAAATAAATGATTTATTTTTCTTTTTTGGCACTTTCTTAAGAGTTTGTCCCCGTAACATATTTTGCTTTACGAGAATGATCGTGATTTTTTGGACTGCAAAACCCGGCACCAATGAGCCTGGAGCCGGGCAGGCAAGCCCATGTATGCAGTAAACGAATGTGCAGGACAAAACACTACTGTTCCCTCTAAAATATAAAAGAGCTTATTCTGAAACTCAAAGTTTGCTTCTTTTAGTCCGTATTTTGAATAATCGATAGATATTCTGATCCGGGATGTTTGCCTGAGAATTTGTAAAGATTAGAATGGATAGGTTTTTGGATAAGTTCAATTATTATTTGTGCGTAAATACACATCTACTGATCTGGATGATAAAAATGAAACTCAAATATAAAATTTATTTGGCAATACTTTTAGTGGTTGCATACCTTGCCATAATATACGGGCCAACTGTAATAACAAAATATAACAATGTAACAACAGGGTATAGCAATGTAACGGCAGCATACAACAATTCGACTAGAGAATATAACAATTTAACGGCAGCATATGACAATGTAACAGCAGTGTACAACAATTCGACTAGAGAATATAACAATTTAACGGCAGTATATAACAATGCAACAGCAGCTTACAACAATGCAACAGCAGCTTACAACAATGTAACAACAGCGTATAACCATACAACAATAGCATATAAACATTTAACTACAGATATCGATAATGTAACGACTGACCTTAACAATATAACGAAAGCATATAACAAAACAATTGACGTTATAAAATAAAAGAAACTTAATTCTTTTTTATAGGGAAAAACGTTTCTTTAAACCATAAATATACAACGACAAGAACCCAAGTGAGAATAAAAGAGTGCATAACCAGATAGCAAAAATACTTTTAAAGAAATCATTGTCAAATTAGATCAGTAATTTAAATAGCTAATTTGAGATCCTTACTTTATGAATAAACTATTAAACTTTAAGTTTATATATAATGAAATAGATTAAAGTATTGGGCATCCGGGCAGGTCATAAAAGACTTGTTAAATCTCTTTTTATAACCCCATACCCCCCACTCCCCAACTCCCCCCAATACCCGGATGCCCAATCCCATATAACCAATATCATCGTCTATATCGTTTTCAATTCTTTTTTCTCAGCCAAGTTTCCCTAGCAGAGTTGCGGCTCCCGAGTTTCGCTTCCCGAGTTTCGCTTCGGGATCACAGAAAATCGGAGATTTTCTGGGAGTTGCACTGCAAGTGCAACAGCATGAGGTCCTTTTCGCTTCGCTCAAGAGGACTTTTCGTTTTTGCTGTTTAAAAAAGTAAGTTGGAGAGGATTATTCTCCCCTCTCCAGTTCCTGATATATGCTGCTGAACTGATCCAGCGCAACTTCAAGATTTTCAACAATTTCTGCTGCGATAATATCCGGCTCAGGCAGGTTTTCGGAATCTTCAAGGCTTTCGTCCTTGAGCCAGAAGATATCCAGGTTTACTTTGTCCCGCTGGATGAGATCATCGTAAGTGAAGCAGCGGGAGCGTTCGGTTTCAGTTCTGGCGTTGATATTTTAGGGACGTTTGCTTTTACGCCCTGAGCATAGAAGACGCCGGTAGGAAGCCGCAGGAGGGTATGTACGTTGCAATCGTGGATCAGGCGTTTTCTTACGATTCCGACTTCATAAGCCGGAGAAACATTATCAGCATCTTTAACGTAGGTTGTCACGCACGCAGTGAGGCTTTTTCCATGCCTGAATTAAAGTAACAAAAGAATGGTATCAGTGTGAAGGCTTATAAAAAGCTAGACCATTCACGGAATTCTGTGTGTTAAAATTCTTTCTTGTTTTTGGGTTTGTTTTGGAAATGCCCGAGCTAACGCTCGGTGAAAAGACACATGTTGATGGTAGTACGGTTTTCCATATTAAGTTCTACGTGATGTTTTCTTTTTTCGCTTAATCGGAACTACTGCGAAAATCAAAATATTCATATGTAAGTAATTACTTACTTCCGATAGCTATGACTGCTGAACAAAGAATCCTGGATGCAGCTTTGAAGGTATTCGCCAGTGAAGGATACACGGGTGCAACTACCCGCAGAATTGCGGAAGAGGCAAATGTTGCAGAAGTAACTTTGTTCCGAAAATTCCAATCAAAAGAGAACCTGCTGAGAGAAGTCCTACTTCAGAATCGGGATGCATTTTCAACGCTGGAAAATTTATTCCAGATAAAAGAAGATTTGGACCTTGAAACTGATCTCCATATCCTGGGTAAAAACATTGCAAAGGTTATGAAGGATAAAAAAAATGATGGTAAACGCCATATGTTTATGTTCATGCTGTTCGAAGAAGGGAGACGGAGACCCGAAGTCGCCGAGATTCTATCATCTTTCATTCAAATGAACATAACGCGTCTGAGCGAATACTTTGAGCTGCAAATAAAAAACGGAAAAATGCGTAATATCAATCCTCGATCGGCAGCACTAACTTTTGTCAGTTATTTTGTCTACACATCTTTATTAAGAGGAGTATTTGGTGACTCTTTTTTGGGCGATAGTGACGAGGAGATTGAAAGGTTTATTGACATATTTACTAAAGGCATCCTGAAGGTCGAGGATATGAAGACGAGGTGAGTAAATGGAGCCAATAATTGAGGTCAGGAATCTTACCAAAGTTTTTCTTTCAAGAGGAAGGAAAATAACCGCAGTTAATGACATCAGCTTCGATGTATTCAAAGGAGAAATTTTTGGCATGATAGGGCCGAACGGAGCTGGCAAATCCACCACATTTTCCATGCTGACCACGTTAATAAAACCTACAAACGGTAGTATAAAAGTTGCAGGTTTTGATGTTGAAAAAGAGGATGACAGGATAAGACCGATTATAGGCATAGTCCCCCAGAAGCTCAGCCTTTACCCGGACCTTACAGGCAGGGAGAACCTGGAACTCATGGGTAAACTCTATGATGTGCCAAAAAAGCTTATGGAAGAGCGAATCGATTATTATCTGCGACTTGTAGATCTTGAGGCTCATGCCGACCGTTTTACGGGTGGCTTTTCAGGCGGCATGAAGCAGCGCCTTTCAGTAATCTGCGCAGTGTTACACGACCCGGAAATTATATTTTGGGATGAGCCTACGACTGGTCTTGACCCCCAGACAAGGCAGGCTATCTGGAGACTTGCCAAAAAGTTCAACGGAGAAGGGAAAACCCTGATTTTTACAACCCATTACATGGAAGAGGCAGATAATCTCTGTGACAGGGTTGCTGTAATGAATTTAGGTAAAATGGTAGCTCTGGATGAACCCGCAAGTTTAAAGGAAAAGTCAGGGAGTGCAAATCTTGAAGAAGCGTTCATACACCTTACGGGAGAAGAGGTACGTGATTAAATGACAATAATGACTGAGCTAAAGCATTCATGGATAATAACGATAAAAGAATTCAGACAGCTTTCCAGAAAAAAAGCGCTCATGATTCCTTTATTTTTGTTCCCTATAATCATGATAGTCTTTTTTGGCTACGGCATGGGCGGCACCGTAAAAAATGCTCCCATTCTCATCATCAACGACGATACAGGCACAGCCTCAAATTCCCTTGTTCAGGAAATCGGAAGCTATACCCCCAAATACGGCGGAGATCCAATGTTTTCGGTCACCTATACTAAGGATATGTCGCAATCGGAGGCCAAGAGTAAAATAGACTACGGATCTTATAAAGCCGTCCTGATTATCCCGCAGGATTATAGCGAACGTCTAGCGAAAAATGAGACTACTACCCTGACGCTTCTGACTGATTCTTCAGATACTACAACAAGCGGCATAATCATAAATTTTATGAAGCAATTTTTGGCAAAAACCGGATCAGTCTCCTTAAATATTCCCGATGTTTATGGCGATCTTGAATATCTGGACTTTCTCACGCCAGCTGTTATAGCCCTTACCATATTTTTCGGTTCCGTAGCGACTACGGGTTCTGCGATTGCAGGAGAAATAGAAGACGGTACTATCATCCGAATCTTAATGACGCCTGTCAGCAAGAGATCTGTAATTCTCGGGAAAACAGTATACCAGCTAATATTACAATTAGCCAGAGCTGTTATCCTGATATTTGCAGCATTTGCTATTATGGGATTCAATATGAATGGCAGTTGGCTTCTTGTTGCTCTGGTGCTTGTTATTTTCACTCTTGGCGGCGTAGGGCTGGGGATAGTCATGTCGGCAATCGCAGGTGATATGGAATCTTTCTTTCAATTAAACATGATAGTCACCCTTCCATCAATGTTTATCACAGGTGTATTTTTTCCCTTGAGTTCGGTTCCTGACTGGATGCGTTATATAGCTTATTTATTGCCTCTGACTTATGCAAACGATGCTATGCGTGCTGTCATGATCAAGGGTCAGGGTTTGGACGTTATAGGTACTGATTTGGTAGTCCTCTCTCTCTTTGCACTTATTACTTTCACTGCAGGTGTCCATCTTTTCAGGAGGGAAGCATAAAATGAAGAAAGTGATAATATTCTTTTCTCTATTAATTGTTATGATATCATGCGCAGCAGGCGCTTATAATACCCCGAGCACTTATAGTGTGCCTCAAAGCTTTGATCTTGGAAAAAATTACTATAATGTATACGGGAGCCCCGATCTTAGCGCCACCATTATTGGCAGTAACGAGCTCGATAGAGGCCAGAAGGCTACCTTGAATATCGATTTAGTAAACAAAGGCAAATTATTAGGATTTAAGAATGACAGGACTCCTTATGGAACAGATGAAATCTATGCCGCCCAAACAGAAATGAAGCTGGAGAGCAGTATAGTGGATGCTACAGGCATAGCAGCTTCTCTTTCAACAGATCCAGGCAGTCCGATTGAAATCAAATCCATCAGCCAGCAGATCGGTTCTATCAAAAGCGGACAGAATTCACTCACACCGGCAAAATTCGACATAGAGATGAATAAAAAGGCAAAAGCAGGGGAATACAACCTTCACTTGAATCTCTCCTATGATTACCAGAAGAACGTGCAAATTATGAATCCAAATGCCGTTGCTCAGACCTACGATGTGAACCGCTGGTATGGAATGATGACCCAGAACCAGACATTAAAGATTAAAGTCAAAAATCAGGCTGACTTTGAGATAGTAAACACCACAGGCAGTCTTTCTCCCGGCGGGGAGGACGTAATCGAAATAGTAATCAAAAATACGGGTGAGGACGAGGCAAGAAACGTTAAAGCGATGATCAATCCATCCGATCCTCTAAGCACAACTGATAGTATATCATTCCTATCTACTATAGCGCCTGGCAGTACGGCTGTTGCAAAGGTTAAAGTTAAGGCAGACAGCGAAGCTGTACCTAAAGTTTATGGAATTGATACAATATTGAAGTACGAGAACCCAGAGGGTGATATTAAGTATTCTGATACCCTGCAGGTTCCGGTAGAGGTGAAGGAATCAGGATTGTTCCAGAAACTGTTCGGATGGATTTAATGAAAGATAGCCTTCTGATTCGCTTGTTCAATCTTAGTGAGTAAATTTAAAGGAAGGGGTCGTGTCCCTGAGTTATTGATCAATTCTGAAAAACGAGTATTGCCCCTGCATTTGAGGGAAACGCAGAGAGATTCTTGTGCTCTCTGTTTTCAGTAACTCGGGGACACGACCTAAATTCGACAGTATAATTTTTCCGAAATTCAGGTATGTATTGACCTTATAGGGGAATATTTTATCCCGGTTGAAGAATCAAATTTAATTTTAAGACAGGCTTTGAGATGGAGGAAGCTGTAATTTTCTTCCCCTTAACTCAATTTAAAAACAACAGATTTTAATTTACTTTTCTTTAATTCTTTCAACCTTAGCTTTTATGTAGTAATAAAGACCATTGCAGCTACAACTGTGGTCCATTTACCGTCTTTGTCGCCTTTTGCGGTCTGGCAGATGTGGAATGAATCAAATATATGGCCACTTGCTTTGTACACCTGTTCTCTTTCATGCCAGGCCATCTCAGCATCAAACTCTATACCCAGAGTCGTTGCAAGCATTGTTGCTGCCAGGTCTTCAGCATATTCTCCTGCAATAATTTCTTCTTCTCCAAAAGAGTGATGTTCGGAAATATAACCGTAATTATCCTCGTTTACCGGCACAGCTGTTCCTATAGCTGAAGCCATCAAACGATGGGGCTCGTTGGTATCGTTCCTTGCAAGTACACAATGTACAATGCCACCAGGTCTAAGCTCTAAGAGACCGTCTTCTTTGTGTACGATTTTGCAATTTGGAGGTAGAATACTTGAAACGCTCACGAGATTGTATTTCTCTATTCTCGCAGCCCGAAGTGCAAGTTCAAAGGATGCTAATCTGTCCTTATGGACCCCGGTACCCTTTGTCAAAAATGCTTTTCTTGGGATCATGTTAACTCCTTAAATGTCTTAATGCGTCTGAGTGTGATTTCCATTGCATAAGCAGCCAATGCACACATAAATGATTTAAAACTTTTCTACAATGTAAAAGACTATTGGGCTGATAGTCCTATCTTTCATGCTTCAAACGTACATCAAAGTTATGAACTTTATCCTTTGCATTCATAATTTCCAGAGAAAGAAATCTCTCCATGAAAATCACAATCCAGAGGACTAACCTGCTCTATTATCTCTTTAGAGCCTTTAAAGTTTTTTTTCTGTCCGGATAAATCTTTTTCGTAGACATCGAAATTTGCAATCCCCTCAAAGATAAGCCTGGTCTCTATGGGAATTTCTCCTGCGTGGGTCTTTATATCCTTTTTTTCTACACTAATTGTAACCTGGTCAGGGGAAAGCCCCGATTCGGCCATGTAATCAAGAACCAGCTTCCTTCCGAACTCTTCAGCAAACTCCAGGGCTTCGCTCCTGATTACGAAATGCCGCCTTCCTACAGGAGTGTATACAAAGATCCCTTTTGTTTTAAGGTCATACCTGGACTCACTATAAAGTGTACGGACCATTATCTCAACACGCTTGGTCCCTTTTCCTGCAAGAGCTCCAACTGCATTTCCAACATCTGAATATTCCGGAACAACAATTTCGGCATCTACAAGTTTCTTCAGTTCTTTCACATATGCCCCGACAGGCCCTCCAAGAAGAACAACAGGGATATCCACTTTAAAGCGAGAGAAGAAATTGCCTTCAAGCATTTTTTCGATTTCAGTCCTGTCCACACCTTCCATCAGAAATGCAAGGAGGTCTCTGGCCATGTGCCTGGCAAAGAGCCGCTTCACATTTAGACAGAATTCGTGCCTGTCGATCCCCATGAAGTTTGCAAGTAGTGTAGCCCCGATTTCAGAGGCTTCGGAATTCCATTCAGTATATTCTCCAAGCACATGCAGAGCATCTGTGGGGGTAAAACCGACTGCCTGAACAAGCCGCTTCTGGATTAGAGAATCCATTACTTTCTTCGAAGGCAGGATGTTCCTGTCCCAGTAGATGTCTTTGAGGGAAAGAGGTTCGTTTCCTATAAAGGCAAGGAGCTCTCCTTCCTCCCGGCTCAAACTAGCAGGCTCCTGCTTTGTCCGTATAAAGAATTTTGTTGCCTGGATATGCTCGTTCAGTTTGAGCCTGTCTGGGATCCAGCGCTTTTTCAGGGCGTTCATAATACCTGGATACATGACTGCTGCCCTGCAGAGCGGGATAACCCGGCGAGGACCTATGTTTATATTGCCGCTCTGGACCCAGATGTGGCTGTCCCCTCCCATAGCTGAGGTCTCCATCCTCAGCGCCCGAACCTTGGTTTGCCAGCCGCCTACAACTGCTCCTGTTTCGCTGAGGTAAGGGAGTCCTTTATGGATCAGGGAGACGTCCGTGCTCGTCCCTCCAACGTCAATTACAGTGCAGGTTTCATACCCGGATAGGTAGGAAGCTCCAAGAAGGCTTGCTGCAGGGCCTGAGAAGACAGATTCTATGGGTTTCTTCATGGCCTCATGCATGCTTACTACAGATCCGTCACAGCGGAGCATGGAAATTTTCGGGTTGAGACCTCTGCCTTCTATCTCACTTGCTACCGTCTTTATGAAACCCTCTGCTACAGGCAGGAGCTGGGCATTGAGGTAAGCTGTAACTCCCCTTTCATAGGCTCCGAGTAATTGGGCAAGCTCATGCCCGCAGACAACAGGCAGCCCTGTAAGTTCCTGGATAAGGGCTTTTACGCGCAGTTCATGCTCTGGATTTCTCACACTGAAATAAGAAGAAACTGCAAAAGCCGAGACTCTATCCTTTATTCCAAGTACGAATTTTTCTACGGCTATAAGGTCAAGAGCCTCTATTTCATCCCCTTGACTGTCGTGTCCTCCCTGTACCATAATGCAGTTTTCGACCCCTGAATCTGCAGGGATTTCATAATTTCCTGTAAGGATCAGCCCTACAGGATATCCTGTCTTTTCGAGGATAGTATTTGTTGCAAGAGTCGTCGAAACCGAAACAGTAGTCACGAGTTTCAGCTTATCCCGATCGAGCCCGTCAATAGACTCTTTTATTCCCTCAAGAGGGTCAGGATATGTTGTGAGTGCCTTGTTCGAACATACAACTTTTCCATCCGATTTCCGGATCAAAACAGAATCCGTATAGGTCCCACCGGCGTCGATGCCCAGACCATATGCCATTTTTAAATCTCCTTCTGTTATTTCGCATTACCCTGAATTACCCTGAATTACCCTGAATTACCCTGATTATGCCATTTTAATGCTCTCTAACGCTACTTGTAGTACAATTCGCAATGTATTTGCCAACCTTGATGTGCCGTCGTTCCTGAGAGAACAGGTCGAAGTCAATTCGGTCTGCCTGAAGATCCATTTTTCAGAACCAGATTTTGAGTTCGGAATCGAGGTGCGGGTAAAATAAATCTTTAGAGAATTATCCTGAATATTCAAAGGAAGATCTCAGATTTTTGGCATTCCTATCCCGACAAAAACAAGCTTTGTCTCCACAGGTATTGTCCCTGCTTCACTCAGAGAGATATCTTTTTTGCTAAGCTCTATCTGGACCTGTCCTTTGTCGAGGCCAGCTTCGGTCATATATTCCATGACGAGTTTTCTTCCGAGAGCCCCTGCATATTCCAGAGCTTCGGGATAAGTTCCAAAGGTCTCTCTTCCCTGGGGGGAGAACAGAAGAATAAGCTTTTTTCTATCTTTTGTATAGGTGCTCTTGATAAGGATTTCAATTCTTTTTATTCCCTTGCCGACAACTGCTCCGACTGCATTTCCTACTTCCGCATATTTCGGGACTATAATCTCAGCATCAAGGATTTGCTTCAACTCTTCAACGTATGCAGCCACAGGACCTCCTATCAGTACCACAGGGATTTTCATCCTGAACTGTGTGAACCTGTCGGACAAGAGGATCTTTTCGATCTCCTGTGGAGGGACGTCTTTTAAGATAAAGGATACCAGGTTTAAGGCCATGTTCCTTGCGACGTCCTTTTTGATCTGTTTGCAGAGTTTTATATGGTCTATCTGGGTGTAGCGTTCCAGGAGTTTTGCTCCCACCCTCGAGGCTTCTCTATCCCAGGATGTATATTCCCCGAGCACATGAAGGGCATCTGTAGGAGTAAAACCAATTGCCTGGATCAGGCGTTTTCTTATAAGCGGGTCAAGCAGGCCTGGAGAAAGCGTTTTCTGCGTCTCCCAGAAGATCTCGTTGAGAGAGGTGGGGAAATCTCCTATCCTGTCAAAGAGTTCCTGTTCAAGTTTTCCGAGGTCTGAGGCTTCAAGCCCTGTCTTGACGAAGAACTTTGTGGGCTGCACGTTTTCTTCAAGGTGCATGGCTCCAGGAATTCTCCCTTTTTTCAGAGCTTCAAGAAAACCCGGATACTTTACAGCTGCAACGCAGAGGGGAATGACTCGTCGTGGGCCGATATTTATTTTCATATTCATGACCCAGATATGGCTGTCTCCTCCCATTGCAGACGTTTCCATCCTGATAGCTTTGACCTTTGTCTGCCAGCCTCCGACTATAGCGCCTTCTGTGCAGAGTTCCGGAAGCCCTTTTTCGAGCATGGAAACGTCAGTGCTTGTCCCCCCCACGTCAATGACTGCGCAAGTTTCAAGCCCAGACAGGTGCGATGCTCCCACAAGACTTGCTGCAGGGCCCGAAAAGATGGATTCTATTGGTTTTTCCAGGGCTTCGTTAATGCCCACGACCGAACCGTCACATTTGAGCATTAGCAGCCTTGAATTCATTCCCCGCCTGGAGATCTCTTCCTTGATTGAACGGATAAACTGGTTTGCAATAGGAATCAGCTGCGCATTCAGGTAGGCTGTAATTCCTCTTTCGTAGGCTCCAAGGTCAAGAGAAAGTTCATGCCCGCATACCACAGGCAGCCCTGTAAGTTTCTGGACATGAGCTTTGATTGCCATCTCATGAGCAGGGTTTCTTACACTGAAGTATGAAGAAACTGCAAAAGCTGAAACTTTATCCTTTACCTGGCGGACAAAAGCCTCAACTGCTTCCATATCAAGGGAAACAATTTCCGCCCCATGATGGTCGTGTCCTCCTTTTACTACAGTGTAAAATTCGACATTCATTTTTTCCGGGATTTCATAATCTCCTGCGAGAATTAGCCCCACAGGATAGCCATTTTTTTCAAGGATGGTATTTGTAGCAAGAGTTGTAGAAACTGACACCATTTTTACGTCTTTTAAGTATTTGTCATCCAACCCATCTATGGAATTTCTTATTCCTGCAAGAAGGTCCGGATAGGTTGTAAGCGCTTTATTCGAATCCATCACTTTGCCATCGGAATCCCGAATGATGACCGAATCGGTGTACGTACCTCCTGCGTCAATGCCCATGCTGTACTGCATTTAAATATCTCCTGTTAATTCTTAGTTGAATTGGGGTTCATGAGATAATTCATGAGAGTATAATTGCCGGGAATATATATGTCTAAAATATATAATAGTTAGCTGGAAATCAGTTTCATGCACGGCTGTGAAAAATTAAGATCTTTTATCAGGAATAATTTCCATATTTATCTATCAGAAATAATTTCCATATTTGCCTATCATGAGTAATTTTTATATTTAAAGCCGAAGATTTATATTATTAGTTTGATTAAAGATATCTTTAAGCACGAGTTCCGAAAAGGACATCAAGGCTTAGAATACAAACTTTATGAGCTTTATAAATCAATTAAGTTGGTGGGAACGGTGTATGCAGAAATTTTCAGCCAGCTGAAAGAGCTTGAAAAAAAATTCAACGAGACTAAATATCCACCTGAAACAGCTTTTCAGCCTTCCTTTTCCTCAAAGATTCGAAAAGCGGAACAGGATAGTTTACGACACCATTTACTTGCTTTTGAGATTGATGAAATTTTCGAAAAGGTAGAGCAATGACGTATAAAGCAGCCCTTCACCCTTCAGTCCGCAGAAACCTTAAAAAATTGTATATGCTTGACAGGTCAGGGTATGACTACGTGAAGCAGCGGCTTCGTCTTCTGGCTTATAAGCCAGAAATGGGTGTTCCCCTTGAGGCTGAATTCCAGGGGAAATGGAGAATCCACATAGGGCCCTTTGTGCTGGTCTATACTTTTGACAGCGTCACAAATATTCTTACTATTCTGGTTTTTGAGCATTACACAAGGGCATATGATATGTATTCTGCTTATGCCTGAGATCTACCTGCTTTTTTGTCACCCCGGTCTTGTAGCTTTCTGGCTTCCTAACTTTTTGTATTTAATAACTCGTCATTTATTGATTTACCTTCTGTAAACTGACGTTCAATAGTTAAAACTCCAGCTCTGCAGCCAAATAAAGGAAAGATTAAGGCAAAGTTAGATGTAGAATTAGGCAAATTCAAGAATCTGATAGAGGTAGCAGGGATGAGAAAAAACGACAGCATCGAAGCCTATAGCAGGATCATAGACTACGAAATCGTCTTCAGCAAAAAGAGGAAGAGGGCAGAAATAGTAGTTCGCCCGGACATGAAAGTTGAGTTTCGGGCACCACCGGGCCTGAGTTCTGAAACTATAAAGGAAATGGTTAAAAGGAAGGCTGGCTGGATATGTACAAAGCTCGAATTGTTTGAGGCAAACAAGCTGCCCGATCAGAAAAAACAGTATGTTCAAGGTGAGATATATCTGTATCTCGGAAGGGAATATTCCCTGAAAATCGTAGCTATGGACAGCATCAAAAAACCCATTACAGCCTTAAAAGATTCTGAACTTACGGTTATAATCCCAGGGGGAACTTCTGAAGTTTTGCTTCCTCTTCTGGTGAAAAAAGCTGTCTGGAACTTTTACAGCGAGCGAGCCGAAGAGGAAGTTGAGAGTATTCTAAAAGATTATTCAAAAAGGCTCGTAATAGCTCCTCCGGCATTTAAAGTGAAATATCAAAAAAGGCGTTGGGGGAGCTGTTCTTCTGATAATGTTCTGAGGGTCAATTTCCAGCTTTTGATGGCTCCTCCAGAGCAGCTTGAGTATGTGGTAGTACACGAACTCTGCCATGTTAAAGAGAAAAATCACTCTGCACGGTTCTGGAACCTTGTCGGGAAACTCATGCCTGGCTATGAAATACACAGGAAAGGCCTTAAAAAAGATGGCTGGAAGTACGTACTTTAGGCGAGCACTACTGTAAAAACGAGTTAATATAATGAAAAATTTAAATTGTGTCCGTTAGTCGTTGATCAAATCTGAAAAAAAGAGTATATCTCCCATTTTTGGGAAAAATGTCATTGGTCATTTATATGCAGATAATAAAAAATACAGGTGAGGTTTACCTGTTCTAAAGAATTATATGCGACCTCACCATGCTATTTCTTGTCAAGTCCGATGTTTTCCTCACTTTCTCTATCTTTGAGTCCCATCGTCTTATTGAGCACATATCCGATAATCAGTGATTATATGCGACTTCACCGTGTTGTGTCTGGTCAAGTCCGATGTTTTCCTCACTTTCGCTAACTTTGAGTCCCATCGTTTTATTGATCACAAATCCGATAATCAGAGTGCAGACAGCTGCATATATGGCTGAGGCGGCAACACCTTCAAGCTGAATCATTAACTGACTAGAATTTCCAAGAAGGAGACCTGCAGATCCCACGCTTGCAAATACGCCAGTTAGAAGCGCACCTGTCATTCCGCCTACTCCATGTACCCCGAAAACGTCCAGTGAATCGTCATATCCAAGCCTTCCTTTGAGTCCCACAGCTGTATAACATATGAAGCTGGCTATCAAACCTATTGGAATTGCTGCCATAGGAGTGACGAAACCGGCAGCCGGGGTGATTGCAACCAATCCTGCCAGAACTCCTGTTGAAAAGCCCAGAGCAGTCGGGTGTCCGTAGTGGTTCCACTCAAGAGCCATCCAGCCAAGCCCTGCGGCTGCAGGCGCCACGAGCGTTGTCAGAAATGCAAGGGTTGCGATCTCATTTGCGGCAAGGGCAGAGCCAGCGTTGAACCCAAACCATCCAAACCAGAGAAGCCCGGTTCCAAGAAGGGTTAGAGTGACGTTATGAGGTTTTATCGAATCTATCCCGTATCCTCTCCTCTTGCCGAGGTAAGTCAAAATTACCAGAGAGGAAATGCCTGATGAGATATGGACAACAGTGCCACCTGCAAAGTCGAGGGCTCTTCCTGTGAGAAAACCGCCGCCCCAGACCCAGTGAGCAATAGGCGCATAGACAATCAGGCCCCATAATAGGATGAATGCAATATATGACTTGAATTTAATACGTCCCACAATCGCACCAGAGATAAGGGCAGGAGTAATGATTGCAAACATCCCCTGAAATGCAACAAATGCGTATGTGGGGATAGTGCCTGTCACAGAGTAAGGATCAATTCCTCGCAAGAATATGTTATCAAGGCCGCCTACAAACCAGTTTCCGGGTGCAAAAGCAAGCGAGTAGCCTATTACCATCCATTCAATGGTTATAACACCCATTGCAACAAATGAATGCATCATGCTGCTCAGGACATTCTTACGCTGGACCAGTCCACCATAGAATAATGCAAGCCCTGGAAGCATTAATAATACGAGTGCGGATGAAATCAACACCCATGCAGTATCTGCTCCTACAATAGTCATTTTTTGTCCCACCTCAAATAGCATCACTTCCGCTTTCATTTGTGCGGATCCTTATGATATCCTCAAATGGCAGCACGAATATTTTGCCACTTCCAAGATCTCCTACCTTCTTACTTATTGCTCTTCTTTTTATTGCTTCAATTGTTGGTTGCAGAAAATCATCACTTACTGCGATTTCAAGCCTGATTTTTTCTAGCAGGTTTGCCTCATATTTCACCGATCTGGTTTCGAGATGTCCTTCTTGAGCACCGTAACCAGAAGCAGATGATACTGTTAATCTATTTACTTCGACTCTCTAAAGCTCTCGTTTGACCGCATCTAGCCTTTACGGTCTTATTATCGCAATTACGTATTTCATAGCAACCACCTATAGGTATCCTTTATCCCACTTTATTATATTTAAACTTATCTAATAACTTCAGATATTTCTGCATTTGAAATACTAACTTCTCAGAGCGTAAAGATCCCTGGCTATTTCGGCTAAAATTTCCATGCGTTGAAATCCAGCCTGATCGGACCTTTATTCCCCAAACTATCCTCATGCCTGATCTCCCCTCCAAGAACATACATGATCGTCTCAATCCCACGTGCGGATGCCACGGAAAGCCACTCCTGTATTCCTTCTGGTTCCCCGAGTGAAACTCATAAAAAACAAAAAAGGATCAAGCTCAGGCTATGCTGGAAACCAAAAGCACATTTAAAGTGTACACCCGCTCCCTCAATAGTTAGCATGTTCTTTATTATTTTTCGGATTCTTCTCGGATTCTTCTCGGATTCTTCTCGGATTAGCCAAAATATATTGAACTCAAGAATTAATTACCTTTTTGAAACTATATCTGGCATATGACCAGATTTATAAAGTGTAATCCTGTGTGTAATGGCTATAACTAAAATTATTGGCTATAACTAAAATGATTCAACGTTTTTACTTAATCCTATTTTCTCACCTTGAAAAGCAAAAGCGGGCATGGAAAAAACTTAATCCAGACTATATAACCGCTGAAAACGCGGAAAGCGCGGAAAAAACTGTAATTTTGCAACGTAGTCTTTCAATTACTCCTCTTGAGCGAAGCGAAAAGGACATCGTGCTCCCGAAGCGAAACTCGGGGAGCGAAGCGAAAAGGACATCGTGCTGTTGCACTTGCAGTGCAACTCCCAGAAATCTCCGATTTTCTGTGATCCCAAAGCGAAACTCGGGTAACTGTGCCCGTTCTTCTTCATTCCGCTTTTTCCTAGTTTCGGTGGTTCGCCTCCGAATGTGACATAATCAAGGAATTTCAGTACTTAATATTCCATTACTTAGATACAGTTCCCTATAGCTTCATAAGAGATTAAAAAGTCTCCCTAACTACGATCCAGCCGGTGCTATGGCTTTTTAGGCGGGAGAATGAAGGGATTATCCATAAAAATTTAAATGATGGACCTCCTGCCATATATGATGCTAGATACCTGGAAGCCGGAAATATTCCACGGAAGGAGAAAAAGAAGGATTTTTTCGAGGGCTGGTATTTTAAGATGGTGGATCACAGCGAAAAGAACGCCTATGCTGTCATCCCCGGGGTCTCCATATCCTGGGACCCGTTGAAGTGCCATGCGTTCGTCATGTTCCTGGATTCCAGAACGCAGCGAATGCACTATTTCAGGTATCCAATCGATGACCTTAAGGCGAGCGATAAAAAGTTCGATATTACCATTGGCGGATCTTCGTTCAGCATCGACGAGATGAGGCTAAACCTCGAGCAGGGCAGAGACCGGATCGTTGCCCGCATCAGTTTCAAGGACATGTATCCCTAGCCCGTTAAGCTTCTGTCCCCGGGGGTGATGGGCTGGTATGCGTTCGTTCCGGGCATGGAATGCTATCATGGCATATTGAGCATGGATCACGCCATCGAGGGGTTCGTCGAGGCTGAAGGCATAAGGACAGACCTCAGGGGCGGCAGGGGCTATATCGAAAAAGATTGGGGCGCTTCAATGCCTTCTTCCTGGATATGGATGCAGACGAACCACTTCGATGGGGTCGGTATATCACTCTCTGGCTCGATAGCGAAGATACCCTGGCTCGGCAATTATTTCACTGGTTACATCTTCGGCTTCTTATATGACAAAAAATTGTACGAATTTACGACGTATTCAGGGGCAAAGGTCACAGGGCTCGATGTGACTGACGATAGCATCAGGATCCGGCTGGAAAATAAGGTATACCGGCTTGACATCGATGCGGACAGGTCGGAAGGCGTCGAGCTCCCGGCGCCAAGATTGGGAGAGATGACGGCGAAGGTCAATGAATCGCTACGCTCCAGTATCAATGTGACTCTATTAAGGAAAAATAGTCATGGAACGGAGCTTCTCTATTCGGGGACAGGGAGAAACGCAGGCTTGGAATTCGTGGGCGATGTCGCAGAGTTGATAAAAGGCTTGAAAAAATAAGGCCTTAATCGACGTTGACGAGCATCTTATCGCCATCCACTTTAAATAGATAGGTCTTAAGATCTCTGGGAGATTTTGAGATCATTGACACCGACGCGGCTATGCATAACAGTTTTTATGATATCCCGAGTCTAAGTGCTTAACATGCTGTTGTTTTTGTGCTTCCTTTCCCAGAATTACAAATGGAGAAAAGCATGGGGTTTTGGCTGTGAAAGTCTTTTTTTATTTGGATTTGACTTTTTCTTTCTTTAGGGCAAGATCCAGAACGTTTTCATATACTTCTTTACCCTCGATTTTGAGAATCTTAGCCTTTGATCTGTCGGTGCTGACGCTCCCATCCTCTTGTATATAAATATAGTTCCCATTCTCAAGACCTACGATCACAGAGGTGTCAGGGATTACGTATATTCCAAAATAGTCCGCAAGTTCAGGACTGTTGTCTATGTCCATGGACATGACCGTAACTCTACCTTCGTAATCTGCTGCAATCTGAGCCAGGATAGGCTCTAAATTCTGACACTCTTCACACCACTCTGCTCCTATTTTCAAAAGAACTGGCCCTTTTTGGAGAGATGTGTTAATCTGATCAAGATGGGTTAGTTCTACAACAATGCTTTCGTTCTTCGTTTCTGGAGAATTCGTGGAATTTTCCTGAGATTTTCCGGTGCATCCAGCCGATAATACAGCTACAAGCAGGATCAATATTATAAATGATTTCTTCATGTTAGTCGTCTACTACTACATAATTTGGTTTCTTAAATTTGACTATATGTATATGTGACTATATGTGTACACTCATACCAACTATTTATTTAAATTATTTGGGTTTTCATCTGCCTATATCCTTGGTCCATAATAAGCTTTTAACCCCTGAGCGTGTGCTTATCTTCAGATGTAAAAAAGGAAGAGAGATAAATTTTATTATTAATCAGAGAAATTAATGATATAATGGATGGAATGGGAGTAGGAAGAGGACCTCTGCAACTAGACATAGGCGTAGTATTGTCAAGCGTTGGAGGGAACTCCAATCAAGAAAGAAATCAATTCAATGGCCTTTTTTCCGTTTTTGGCTTCGATTTTGGACTCTATATTGGACCATCGTATAATCCTTTCCAGACTATAGGGCCCAGCATCGGCATTGGTTTGCTCATAGGGCATAATGGTTTCCTAGCTGCAAAATTAGGCATCCATTTCAGAAGAACATTTGGTTTAGCTATGCTAATTCCTATAGTTCCTATTTATGGTGCTACTGGTGCGAGCGCTTTAGCCGCGTTGCCTATTCCAGAAGGAGTTAAAGCTGCGGCAGCTATACCATTAATGTTAGTGCCAGCAACTTTTGTATACCAAGAAGATATCAGAGAATTACGTAGGCATGGGAAAGAAACTTTAATGAAATTGAGATGTATATTACAGATCTGAAAGGTAACTGAACCCTTAAGGAATAGTTAAAAAATAACTTCAAGTTTTCACTTTTGGAACGGCTGTATAATTCCATTTCCCCAAATAATTATCAGCTATTCCCGTTTTAAACAAAAACACATGCAAACGAATATTTAATATTTTTATAGTTCGTAATCATTTTATTTATACTGATTTCTTCTATTTGGGGAGCGTCGGAAAAGTACATGATTATCCAAATTTTGACTCATTTTTCATCGTTAATAAATTTATTAATTTCACATGATGCCGATTTATTGAGTTGAGTTCAATGACTGTGTGTGGTTAGTTATAGATTCCAGACCTTTCCGCGCTCTCACTTACAATAAAAACGTATCCTCTTTAAATTGAGTGGAAAGCTCTTACTTTCAACTCAATTCACTTTTTGTCTGATTAGTTGAGCAAGAGATGGCATCTCAAATGTTTTGCTTACTCTATCAAATATGTAATCATATGCACTTACACTCAGTTTCTT
>MCHG01000183.1_pt1 | contig 31660 bp, 28 predicted proteins | sample 787351 | NCBI WGS metagenome assembly MCHG01 (sample SAMN05430296, study PRJNA330682) | permafrost metagenome | biome: Cold desert; feature: permafrost; material: soil; isolation source: enrichment culture inoculated with soil incubated with H2/CO2 at 20 degrees... ... | reverse complement strand
CACCCGCTATGACCGATGCGCCCACACCTTCATGTCTGCCATAGCCATCGCCGCAACCGTCATCTTCTGGTTATGACACAATGAGTCCTGAGCCTAGGTGCTGGAGCGGCCGATGGGAATCGAACCCACGACATTCAGCTTGGGAAGCTGACGTTCTACCTCTGAACTACGGCCGCGCTGGGGGCGAACCATAGAGGGCGGGGCTGAAAAGAAAAGGCCCGGCGCGGGGCCGGGCCTTGGGAAAATCGGCTCGGGGCCGGGTCTCAGTTGCGGATGCGTTCAACCTTGAGGCCGCGCTGCTCAAGCTTGGCCTGGACGCTGTCGTCTCCGGCCAGATGCCCGGCGCCGACCGAGATGAAGGCCGTGCCGGACCCTGCCAACAGGGTCTGGATCTGATCGGCCCAGTTCTCGTTCCGGCGGGTGAGCATGACCGCGTACATTTCGGGAGATTCCGCCTTCATCTCCTGGCCGATCAAGACATCCAGCCCATCAAGGTCGCCGGTCGCCCAGGCGCTGACCATGCGGCCGAGGAAGGCGTCGGCCTGGTCGAATTCCTTGAGGCCCGAACGCAGCATGGCCAGCTGGGCGTCCTCGGACATGTCGGCGATGAAGCCGATCTGCTGGGGTGCGGTCTCGAAGCCCTTGATCGGCTTGCCGGTGGCGGCGGCGCGGGCGTGCAGGATCTGATCGCCGCCGTTGGCCGCGACGTAGCCGGCCTTCTGGATCGAGGCGAGCGCCAGTTGCAGGCTGGCCAGCCAGGGGCGCAGAGGGTCCAGTTGCGCCGCCGTCGCGCCGACGGTGCGGGCGGCGGCGTCGAGGTCGGCCATCTCTTCGGCAGTCAGCAGACTGGACAGGGGGCGGTCGGGCGAGACGCCCTTGGCCTGGATCAGCGGCATGACGCCCGTCTGGTCGTTGAGGTCGGCGATCTCGAACCAGTACTCGTCGGCGCTGGCGAAGGCCTGGTCCACGCGGGCCGTGCCCCAGGGCGTCTCAGGCTTCAAAACATGGACCGTGCCGAACAGATAGATGGTGGAATCCGCGTCCTTCACCACCCACAGGCCGGGGCCTGAACCTTGCGGCGCTGCGGTGACCGCGACGGGCGCTGCGGGCGCCTGGGCCATGGCGGACGGCGCCAGCAGCAGGGCCGACAGGGCGGCGCCGACCGCCAGGGTCGATCGAAGGCCGGCGGTCAGTTGAGCGAAACGCATGGCGGACGTCCTTTCAAGGCAGGGGATCGAGCGAGCGGCCTCGGCCGCTACTCCTCGTCCGAGAAGATGGATTCGATCGGCATCTGGAACAGGCGCGCGATCTTGAAGGCCAGCGGCAGGGAGGGGTCGTAGCGACCGGTCTCCAGCGCATTGACGGTCTGGCGCGAGACGCCGAGTTCGGTGGCCAGATGGGCCTGGCTCCAGTCGCGCTCGGCGCGCAGGACCTTGAGACGGTTGTTCATGCCGCGCCCCTCAACGTCGCCCCAGCCACCACCAGGCCCAGGCGACGCCATAGCCGATCAGCATCAGGGTCAGCATGGCGAAGGCGCCCGTGGCGGCGTAGGCGGCAGGGTCGGAACGTTCGGAATACCAGGCGGGAATATGGATCGCGGCGGCCTGCGGCAGCGACGCCATGATCACCAGAACCCCGCCCACGGCCATGCCGCCCGAACCGCCCCAGTACCAAGCCCATTTGTGCGCTTCCTGCGCCGCCTCGTCGATGGAGGACATCCACTTGAAGCCGACCCACAGGGAGATCAGCATGGTGACCGCGGCGAAGCCCCCGACCGCCCACAGGGCGCCCGCGCTGGATGTCACGTCCTGACCCTTGACCTCTAGATAGGCCAGGACGCCGCCCATGATGAAGGCGGCCAGCATGACCAATCCGCAGCCAATGACGGACTGGATGATGAGTTTACGTTTGCCGGCCACGACGCCCCCTTGATCTGACAAGGACGTTTTACACCGTCGGCCGCTGCCGTCAAGCGAGGCGGCGCCCTACTCCGCGACAGGCGCGTTCAGCAGTTCCGGGCGGCTGAGGGTGCGCGGCGATTGTTCGACGGCGGGCAGTTCGGGCAGCTCCTTGCCCTCGTGGTCGACCTGCAGGTCCTCGAAGCGGCGGGCCGAGACCATGACCTGGCTCTCCAGCGAGCCGACGAACTGGTTGTACTTGCCGACGGCCGTCTCCAGCGCCCGGCCGACCGAGGCGGCGTGGCCGCCCATGACCGACAGGCGCTTGTAAAGCTCCTTGCCCAGCTTGGCGACGTCCTCGGCGTTCTTGGCCTGCTCCTCGGCGCGCCAGCCGTAGGCGACGGCCTTGCACAGGGCGAACAGGGTGGTGGGGGTGACGATGACCACGCGCGAGGCCATGGCCTGGGTCATCAGGTCCGGCTCGTGATCCAGGGCGGCGGACAGGAAGGCGTCGCCGGGCACGAACATGGCGACGAAGTCGGGGCTGGGCTTGAACTGGTCCTGATAGGCCTTGGACGACAGCTGGCGCACGTGGGTCTTCATGCTGGCGGCGGTGCGGGCCGACATGGCCTTGCCTTGGGCTTCCTCGTCGCCGTCGGCCTCGTCGGCGAAGGCCAAGGAGACCTTGGCGTCGATGACGAACATGCCGCCGCCGGGCAGTTTGACGATAAAGTCGGGGCGCTGCTGACGGCCCTCGTCATTGGCCGAGGAGTTCTGCTCCTCGAAATCGAAGCGCCCGGCCATGCCGGCGGCCTCCAGCACATTGCGGCAGGTCTGCTCGCCCCAGCGGCCGCGACGCCCGGTGTTGCCCTTCAGGGCCTCGGTCAGACGGCGCGCCTCGTCGCGGGTGGCGGTCGAGGCGGTCATCAGGGCGGCCAACTGCTCCTTCAGCCCGCCGGTGTCCTCGGCGCGGGTCTTCTCCAGGGCGGCGACGTGTTCCTGGAACTTGGCCAGGGTCTCGGAGACGGGCTTGAGCTGGGCCTCCATCCGTTCACGGGCGACGCGGTCCTGGGCCTGAAAGGTCTCGGTGGCGCGGGCCACCAGCTTGGTCGCCACGGCCTCCGCCGACTGCGAGGCCTGAGCCTTGAGGAACTCCGCCATGGAATCGCGGCTCTCCTCCATCAGCTCCAGCCGGGCGTCGGCGGCGTCGAGCGCGCCTTTCGTCTTCTGCCAGCCCATGAAGGCCCAGAAGAAGCCGGCGACAGCGGCCACAGCGACGACCAGCAGGATGAGTTCGAGCGTGTTCATGCTCCGTTCCTAGCCGGAGTCGGACCCCGTTAAAAGCGCCCTCTCCCAATGGGAGAAAGATAGGCATCTTTCATCTACATAAATCGTTGTAAGATAACAAGATTTCAGTGCTAGAAAATGCCGTGCAGAAATCGTGTAGATAATTTTGCATGCCTGCTTCGAAACATGGCCTGAACCGACGGCACCGTCCAATGGGTTAGAGCCACATAATCAATATCAACGGTAGGGCGTGACCAGTTGGCAAGGCGCCAGACATCGTCCTAAGCATGATCTACTCTTGGATATGAAGGTTCGCTCATGGCTGATGACACCTACACCGCCGCATCCGACGCGCGGGATGGAACGATCGAACTGGTGAGCGCCTACGTCTCGAACACCAACACGCGTCTGACGGCTGAAGAGTTTCAGGCGCTGATCCGCGAGACCTTCGCCACGCTGTCGAGCCTCGATATCTCGCCTGCGGAAGCCGAGCCGGAAACGACGGCGCCCGATCGTAAATCCAAGGCAGAGATCAAGAAGTCGATTGGCGACGCCGCCCTGATCAGCTTCGAAGACGGCAAACCGTACAAGAGCCTCAAGCGCCACCTCGGGACTCGCGGCATCACGCCTGAGGACTACCGCGCCAAATGGGGTTTGCCGTCGGACTATCCGATGGTCCATCCAGCCTACAGCGCCCAGAGGTCGGAACTGGCTCGCGCCATCGGTCTGGGTTCAAAAGGGCGTCAGGCGAAAGCAGCCGCCGCCGCCCCGGCGCCCAAGACGCGCAAGCCCCGCCAGCCCAAGACCTGATGGCAATGCTGGACGTCTACGCCACTGCGTGAACGTCTGCTTGCCTAGAACAGCGACAGCTGCCTGCTCGCCTGATCGAAAGCCTTCCATTCCGGCGAACGCGACGCTTGATCGAGCCACGCCTCCACGAAGGCTTCCGCGCTGTCGTAACCTTCCATCGTCGCCTTCGGCGTGAAGTGCGACCTGTAACCGGTCTCGGTGATCGGCAATGGCGCCCGCTCGGGCGACACGCTCACCACTTCCAAATGAGCCATATGGGTTCGGTCGTCATAGACCAGATAGTCGGCGTTCCACCGGATTTCGATCTCGATGCCGCTCCAGCGTGTCCGTGTGATTGAATAGTCCTTCTTCATATCCGCCTCTGGGGTTTGGGTTCGTACTGAACCCTTGCCCGTCGGCGAGACTGGGGGAGCAAACGGAGCGGGAGGCTTCGCGGGGCACCGGCTGCAACGAGCACGGCGAGAGAAGCTGGGCGGAAGGCTCTCCGAAGTACGCCAGGGCAAAGCCCCAAGCTCTTCGCGATAGGGATTGCCACCCGCATGGGCTGAGATCACCGGCGCAGCCGGAAGCTCAGGGCGAAGCCTAAAGCCCGCCGCGTCTCGGCGCGGATCGCCCTACGACTAGGTCTCGCTTTTTCAATCGCGAGAGTGCCAGGGCCTCTTCACGCTCGGAGATCCTGACCGCTCGTGCGAGCCGCACCAAGGCGGCGACCAGCGCCGCCTGCGCAGCTTCCGGGCCTATCCCAAGACGGAACCCGATCTCGTCGTAGGTCAATCCCCCGAAACGATGGAGAACGAACACGTCGCGCAGCTTGGTCGGCAGTCGCAAGATCGCGGTCTTCAGGACATCCGCAGAGCTTCGCACACGTCGGCACCTTGGCCGAGGTTTTGATGCTGTCATCCGCCTGTCCTCCGATCGAAGCCGTGATGGTCTCTTTGGTTTGCGATCTACGCGCAGAACACGCCGTGCTGGCTTTCCGCCGACAGCGCGATGAGGTCCTGCCGCGATCTCGCAATCATGGCGTGGGCTTCTGGATGATCCTCGGGCCAAATCAGACGCTCGAGCACAGCGAGCCTTACGATGATCGCCTCGAAGCTCACGGATGCGGAATCCGGAATAGCCTCTAACAAACGCTCACGCCTCTCGAACAACGTGTCGAGGATGCCGTCTATGTCCCGAAGCTCCTTGGACCACGGCAAGGCTTGCTGTTCGGCGGGGCTAAGACTGCACCAGGAATGCTTCCGGATCAGCCAACCCTCCAGTTTCGCCCAGCGATCCTGGAGACGCCCGATCTGGGCGTCGATCGCCAGCCAGTTCTTGCAGCGTCTGGCCGCCTCAGTTGAGGCGACCACCGCGGCGGGCGCCAGATTGGCAGAGGCCGCGACCGGACTGGCCGCTGCAAATGCCACCACCGATGTTCCAGCGATGAGCGCGCGCCTGGAAATCTCAGGCAGGCGCGCGTCCTCGACGCCCGTCTTTCGACGCGACCCCATGACTTTGCCTTTCTCTCTGTGTTAGTCTTTTAGTACCAATCACCCAGCCCGATATCAATCTAAAAATACCATGACCGGCACAAAAAGCGACTTCCTTTGCTGACTGCTGCTCAAATCCGCGCGGCGCGTGCCCTGTTGGGCTGGAACGGAGCTGCGCTCGCTGAGGCGGCTGGTGTCTCGCTTCAAACAATCCGGCGAATGGAAGGCGACGTCGGGCCTGGGCGTAGCTCGGCCGCCAACGTCGGAGCGATAAAGCGTGCCCTAGAGACCGCTGGCGTCATCTTCCTGGACGCTGAAGTCGCAAGCCAAGCTGGGCCGGGCGTCCGGCTCAAACAGTGCGATGATCGGAATTAATAATGCCCATCTATTCCAGACCCGGTGTGTGACGCTGGCAAAGTTCTGTCCTACGGCACTCCAATAGTCACATGCCATAATCAAAATTGGATGCCATGACGCCAGACTTGGATTTCGCGACGCTTCGCGCCGAAGGTGGTGATCGCCGCGAGGGATTTGAGGAATTTTCGGCGCAGATATTCAGGCGTCTCGCTGTTACGTCCACGGCCCGCTTCGAGCGGTACCGTGGCGCCGGAGGAGACGGAGGGGTTGAGGCTGTTTGGCGCCTGGCGTCGGGCGAGATCATCGCTCTTCAATCGAAGTTCTTCCTGCCCCTCAAGAACGCCCACCTAACCCAACTTGAGAAGTCGCTCGATACAGCCATCGACAACTTTCCAAGGTTGCGGACTTACATCGTCACCCTGCCGTTCGACCCCACGCCGACGGTCGTCGCTCGTAAGGGGCTGGGCGAATCCGAGAAGCTGGAGGCCTGGCGAAAGGCGCTGGTCGCCCGGGCTGCAGCACGCGGGCTGACGATCGATGTAGAATGGTGGATGAAGTCTGAGCTCAAGTCGCGCCTGCTCGCGATGGACAATGCTCCCGGACGGATACTCTATTGGTTCGGCAAGACTTTGCTTGACCAGAAGAGCCTTCTTCGAAATCTCGTCATCGCGGAGAAGGTCGCCGGGAAGCGCTACTCTCCTAAACTGCGCGTCGGCATGACAGCGCAGGAAACGCTCCTCGCCTTCGGTCTGGAGAACGAATGGCTGGCGCTTCAGGAGGAATGGAACAGCAGGATCGATCATACGCTCGATTCTTGGACAAGCCGGGCGCCGAAAGGACATCCGATTGATTCACAGGTCATCGTCGAACGGCTGAAAGTGCTGGCGGCTCAGTTCGAGGCTTTGTCGACACGGACCTTTGGGCCCGTCGAGCGAAAGGCGCTCGAGGATGCGTCGACGGAGGCGCTGCAAGCCGCCGAGAGGCTTTCCGATGTGTTGAAGACGGAGTTCGACAACACGCACGGAGCCGACAGCGATACGCCGGGGTGGCGGCAGTTTCAGGCGGAATACATGGCTGGGTTTCCGGCGGCCGAGCTTGATCTGGCGCGCGACGCAGTGTCCCTCTTTCGCGATCTCCTGGCCTTCGCCATCAGCTCCAGAGCGCGCGCCGCTGGGGCCAGCGTTCTCTTGATGCGGGGATCAGCCGGCATCGGCAAGACGCACACAACCATCGATGCTGCTAAAGCGCGGGTCGAGGCCGGCAAGGGCGCGATCGTGATCCTCGGCGAAGAGATCACTTTGGCCAAGGATCCGTGGGCGATCCTCGCCGAAAAGCTCGACATGGGCGCCAACGCCACGAAGGTCGAGATCACGGGTGTTCTGGCGGCGCGCGCTGAATCAGATGGCGCGCCATTCGTTCTGATGATCGATGCGATCAACGAGACGGCGGATCGCCACCGATGGCGCGCCTGGCTTCCGGATTTCCTCGTCAGCGTCGAGGGTCAGCCCATCCGGCTCTTGCTGACCTGCCGCGACATTTACGTGGTCGATGCTTTGGACAGCATTGTCGATGAGGTAGTCTCCTTCACCCATGACGGCTTCTCAGGCCGAGAATACGACGCCGCCTATGCCTTTGCAGCCTTCTACGGCGTCGGGCCACCCGCAGAGGTGATCGCCCAGCCCGAGTTCGCCAACCCGTTGTTCCTGCATCTGGTCTGCCGGGCCGCCCAGGCCCGGAATTGGGCCACGATCCCTGGCGGTCAGATCAGTCTAACGTCCCTGATCGCCGCCATCCTGGACGGCGCGAACGCCGAAGCCGCGAAGCAACTCGACTTCGACCCAAGAGTGAGCCATCCGGTGCGTGCTGGTGCCATGGCCTTGGCTGGCGCAATGGCGGCAGCGTCCTCGCGCACCCTTGATCTAGCGACGGCAAGCCAGATTCTTCAGACCCTTTTTGTCTCGTCGGGGGCCTCGACATCACTGCTCCGGGCCATGGAGACTGCCGACCTGATCACAGTCGGGGACACCGCCGGGGTCTGGACGCTCCGGTTCGCATTCGAACGTTTGGGGGACATCCTCATTGCCCAGTCGAGCCTTGACGGCCAAGACCAGAAGACCGTTGAGCGCCGCTTTACGAGCGGCGATCTCGCCGGGTTGATCGTCGATAAGGCTTCGGTGGCGGAGAACGCCGGGCTGATACAGGCTTACTCGATCATCCTCCCGGAGATGTTCGGGATTGAGCTGGCCGATCAGGTGTTAGGTCCTGTGGTTCACCGCGAGGTGGTCCGCTTGGCTTTGGGCGTCCTTGCTTGGCGAGACGCCGCCAGCTTCGGCGCGTTCGGATGGTTCACGACCTATCTGACCCGGCCCAATGACATCGCAGAGATCTTCGACCAGCTACTGGCGGTGGCGGCGATCGCTACCCATCCGTTGAACATCGATTGGCTTTCTGTCCATCTCTACCGCCTGCAGATGGTTGATCGCGATGCGATGTGGAACCACGTCGTGGCGACGTCTTGGGAAAACAAGGGCTCCGTACGTCGGCTGGTGGACACGGCCTTAGAACAGGACTTGTCGCATCTGTCGCGGGCTTCGGCGCGCCGGTTAGGTACGGCGCTTGTCTGGTTCACCGCATGCTCGGGTCGGCAGATCCGCGAGGAAGCCACGGAAGCCCTGACCCGTCTTCTGGTTCACCAAGATGTGGCGCCGGCTCTGGTGAGCGAATTCGGGGGGTTTGATGACGATTATATTGTCGAGAGCCTGTTAGCGGCCGTCTACGGTGCGGGCCTGCTTAGGAACGACACATCCTATTGGGCCATGGCGGGGGCGACCACGTTCAGGGCCGTCTTCCAGTTGGGGTCACCTCCGCAAAACGTGCTCATCCGCGACTTGGCGAGACTGGTCGTGGAAGAGGCTGACAAGGCAGGCGTCCTTGACGCCTCCATGCCTGTAAATCGTGCTCGCCCGCCCTACATCAGCCCATGGCCACTAAGCTTCAACGACCCGGACTGGGCCGCAATAGCGACTCGATACTCGGACTACCCCAGCAACATGCTGCTCGGCCGCCACGCCCTCGCCACTGATTTCGCGCGTTACCAGATCAAGCCACAGGCGGAGGCCTTCGATCTCGACGCCATCGGCCTCGATCTCGGCAAACTCTATCAATGGGTGTTCGAGCAGACGATCGCGCAGGGGTATCCTGGGCAAGGCGACATGGCTTTGGAATATGACCGCATGCTGGTCGCCACACATGGACAGGGACGAGGCCGTCGCTCGACTGTCGAGCGGCTTGGAAAGAAGTACGCACGCATCCATCTGGCGTGTCTGCTGGGGCGGCTCCACGATCACGCGCCTTTTAGGAGTTCGACCTGGAGCCCGGCGCCGGCCCCGACCGCCCTTCAGGGTATTGAGTTGCGGTCGGTGGATCCCACGCGCTTAAGCGCCACCAAAACCCTCATGCTGGACATTGAGCTTTGGCGATTGTTTCCGCCCATGGCCCGAGAAGCCTTCAGCTTGCCCATCAATGACTGGACGCCGATCGGCGGATTGGAAATCGGGGTTCTGACCGATGACGACGATCCTTGGGTAGTGCTGTCCGGATCTCAAAGCCTCCATAAGGACGACGACGTCACAGGCCATTCGCGCAGCATCCGGCGGTTCGTCCATGCGGTCAGCGTCTCGGCCGCCGATCTGGTTCGGACGCGTAAGGCACTCCGAGCGACTCCGTTTTCGATTAACCCGCCTGAGCTGCGGGATCTGTACATGGGGGAGTATCCAGCCAGCGTAGGCTTCACCACGCCGGACAACGGTTGGCTGCCGGACCGTGGCCGGTTGGGAGACGACATGGTCGTCAACATAAACGGCATTGAGGGCGCAGCGATCGACCAACCCAGCCGATGGGCTCCAGCTCCTGCCGTATTTCAACATACGACCATGACATGGGACGGAGATCGCGGCTGGCTTGACGACGACGCCCGGTTGGTCGCTGTTCATGTCGATCAAGGCGGTGTCACCGTCATGCTGATGCGCAAAAGTAAGGTCGAGAGCTTCCTGACTTCGGCCGACGCCAGTTTGATCTGGCTGATCAGTGAGAGCCGGAATGCGTCCGTCAATCACGATCCAAAAGCATACGAAGATCGCGATTCAGCTTGGGAGTGGCGGCGGGGAGCTACGGTTAAGGTCGCGGAGCATTTCCAGCGACACCCATTCGATGAGAGTGACAAGGCGGACGAGGAGGAGGATGCCTAGAGCATCCGCCTCCTGAGTTGGATCGATTGTGATTTATCTGAGGACTCCCGACGCGGGCGGCTGAGATTCATCAGTTTGTGCCGACTGGAATAGCCCCTGCCGTTAGAGTTCGTTCATAACCGGAAGTCTTCCTCACGCTTGAGCGTTTGAACGGCTTCTCGCACGCCCCTAGCCACGGCCATCAGAGCTCCGTCCTAGTTATCCCACCTTTCTGGAGCAGTTCCTGAGATCGCTATTGGCGCTCCTGCGACGTCTAAAGCGGCCGTCACTCGGGCTCCTGCTCCGCAACTGCGCTCGGAGGTGCCTCCACCATTACCATGCACCGCTGCGCCTTCCCGATCTCCATCGCCGCCGCCCGGCATGCGTCGAGGGCTTCGCGATTGTTGTCGGCCAGCCGGGCATGCGCGACTACCTGACCCCAGCCCGCCGGGTTCGCCGCCCGCATCAGCTCCCCGCCCGCCGTCCACCGATCCTCGCCCATCACCAAAGCCGCCACCCGCGTGTTCAGCTCGAAGGGCAAGACGCTGGCGAGGATCGGCGACAGCAGCAACCCGACCGCCAAGGCGACGCCCCCGGTCCAGTACAATAGCTGGACCTGCCGATCCTTCCCCCACGCCTGACCGATGAGGCCTGACAGCCGCGCCCGCTCACGCTCGGTCTCCTGCGCCGCCCGATCCAGCCTCTGCGCCGCTTCGCGCACCAGCGTCGAGCCCGCCCGGGCAATTCCCTGACCCTGCTGCTCGGGCGTCAGGTTCAGCGCCGGCGAAGCCAGCACGGTCTCCAAGGACTGGCCGATGTCGTCGAGCCCCTTGCCGAGAATGGCCAAGTCCTGACTGTAGTCCGGCGGCCGATGTTCGCGCATCGCGGTCGGGAGGCCCTCGATCGCGCGGCGCAGCACCGAGACCTCGGCCCGCAGATCCTCGAACGCCTGGGCGGGGTCACCCGCCTGATCTTCCGCCATGTTCGCCTCCACCTTTTTCTACAACGACAGACCTCTATCCCGGTCCCGGCCGATCTCCAGAGCGGCCTGCCGCACGCTCGGCGCCGACATCACCCTCCCGAGTGTCGAGCCCTGACCGACACCGAGGGCCTGCGCCCGCGACCGCACCAGCGATTCAAGCTCGGGGTCGCGCTTCAGCGTCCCGGCCATCGCCGTCATCCGGCCCTCCAGCCGCTGGCGCGCGGGGCTGTGCCGCCAGCCGTCCAGTCGGTCGTGCTGCGCTTCCAGCCGCGTCCAGTCCTTGACCAGACGATCAGCCTTCAGGTTCAAATCGGCCCGCACCCGCGCTTCGTGGCGGATGGCGCCCGCCAGTTCCACGCCGCGCTCGGACCCACGCAGATCCTTCATCGCCCGCCAGGTGGCGGGTTCATGGCGCAGGGCCTCATGTAGGTCGCGTGTCGCCCCCGGCCGCGTCTGGTCCAGCGCCGCCCCGGCGTTTCTCAGTTCGCATTTCTGATGATCGAGCACAGGCAGCTTCTGGGTGCGCATCCGCTCGGCGTCATCCATGGCCCGTGCATAGCGCTCCACCGAGGCCTCCAGCGTCTGCGCCGGGACGGGCGCCCGCCCCGGCGCAGAGGACGACAGGCCGTCCACGCGGTCGAACGACGGCGCCGCCGCGCGGCGGTTCAACGTCAGCCCGTCGAACAGGCCGCGTTTACGGGGCTCGGTGTCGTGACCCGTGGCGCGGGTCCGCGCCTCGAGGCCGCGCCGTGAGGCATAGTCCAGCGTGGTCTCCTTCAACCCAGCCCGCGACAGACGCGCCGACAGGCCCTCCACGTCCTTGAACTCGCGCCGCTCGGCATAGAGTGTCACCGCTTCCCGGTGACGGGTCATGGCGACATAGGTCAGGTGCCGGTCCATCGTGCCGGACGCCAGCACATGGACCCGGTCCACCGTCGCCCCTTGCGCCTTGTGGATGGTGGTGGCGTAGCCATGATCGACGGCGGCATAGTCCGCCATCGAAACCGACACGACGCGGCCCTGGCCGGGGCCCTTGGCACCGTCCAGCCGCACCTCCAGCCGACCGGCCTCGGCCCGCTCGACCGTCCCCAACATGCCGTTCTTGACGCCGAGGTCGCGATTGTTCTCGCGGAACAGCAGACGGTCCCCGGCGGCGAAGGCCCGCTCGCCCTCGGTCGTCCGGTAGACCTGCTCGCCCCTTAGCTCGCCCCGGTCCTGCCGTGCGGTGCGGATCGCATCGTTCAACTCCGCCACGTCCGCGCGCCGATGCGCCAGCACCAGACGCGACCCGTCCGGCCGAGCATCCATGTCGGCGATGACATCGGCGACGATGGCCTGACGCGCCGCGCCCGCGTCGGCCTCGAACCGCACCGCGCCGCGTTCGGCGTAGGCCGTCAGACCCTCCGCCGTCCGGTGGCGGGCGAAGTCCACCGAGGCCCCGCGCTGCCAGTCTTCGCGCTGTCGCCGGATCTCACCAAGCTCGACGAAGCCGACGCGTTCGGCCACCGCGCGGAAGGCCGCGCCCGGTCCGATCGGCTGGAGCTGTTCGGGGTCGCCCACCAGCACCACCTTGGCGCCGGACCGGTTGGCCTCCGTCAACACCCGCGAGAGCTGACGGCTTCCGACCATCCCTGCCTCGTCGATCACCAGCACGCTGCGCGGGCCGAGGGTGTCGCGACCCCGCTCCCAGCTCCGTTCCCAGCTCGCCAGCGTTCGCGAGGCGATGCCCGACGACTCCTCCAGCCCTTCGGCCGCCTTGCCGGCCAGGGCCGCGCCCATGACCCGATAGCCTTCGGCCTCCCACGCCTGACGCGCGGCCCCGAGCATAGTGCTCTTTCCGGCGCCGGCCATGCCGACCACGGCCCCCATCCGTTCGGGGCCCGTGAGGTGGCGCACTGCCTGCGTCTGCTCCCCGGACAGGAACGGCCGGTCGGCGAGGGCGCGCTCGGTGTGATGCCGACCCACGCCAAAGGTGCGGCTCTCCGCGATCCGGTCGGCGCTGTCGGCCATCGACTGTTCGACGGCGATCATCTCCGTGGTCGAGTAGCGCGCCGGCTCCAGGGTGCGCCCGAACTCATCCCTCTGCTCAGGACGAAGTTCGACCAGGGCCGGTGAGGCCATCGCCTTGGCGAAAGCCCGCTGGAACTGGTCCGGGTCGTCGACGTAGCGGTGAATGACCTTCGCCACATCGGTGCGGTCGAACACGCTCTTCTCGTTCGTGACGAGCGTCAGCGCCTGTTCGGGCTTCTCGCGGATCAGTCGGGCGTTGCGCTGCGCCTGCTGTTCGTCCTGGCGCGCCCTCACCACGGACTTGCCGCGTCGGTCCATCTGGGTGGCGTGGACGCCCATATGCTGGGTCGGCTCGATTTCCAGACCGCAGGCCTGATGCGAGCGATGATCGATGCGCAGGTCGTGACCAGCCAACGCCAGATGACGGTTGGCGCGATCCTCCCAATCCAGCCGGATATCCCGGAGCTGATCGTGCGAGGTCGGCAGGCCGAGCGCGATCAGCTTCTTGTTCTCCAGCTCGATCTCGGACTTCTCGCCGAGGCCCTCGCGCTCAACCTTGCGGGCGGTCAGCAGGATGTGGGCGTGGTGGTTGCGCACGTCGGTGTCGCCGTGCGGACTGTGGATCGCAAAATCCACCGCCACCCCGTAGCGATCGGCCAGCCCTTGCGCGAACTCCCGTGTCAGCGCCAGCCGCTGCTCGGGCGTCAGTTCGTGCGGCAGGGCCACCTCCACCTCGCGGGCCACCCGCGCGTCCTTGCGCGCCTCCGCGAACTCCGCCGCATTCCACAAGGTCGCGCGGTCCTGCGCCCACTCCACGTCCACGCCGTCCGGCAGCACGATCTCGGTGTGCTCCACGCCGCGACGGGCGGTGAAGTCGTGGGTCTGGCCGTCGCGTTCGTTCGTCAGCTTCTGCGAGGCGCGATAGGCCGCCGCCGCGACGGCGCTGCGCCCGCTAGAGCGGCTGATCGGCTTCATCGCCAGATGATAGATCGCCATGACGACCTCCCAGGAGCCGCCGGGATGGCGGCCGGTCTGGCGGGCCGAGATCACGCAAGGCCAGGCTGCAACCTGGGTCCGTCGATCTCAAAATACCAAGCCATGAGTTGCGCAGCAACTCGTAAGTGCGCCCTTCGCTAATCTTCACTGCGTTCGATCAGCTCGGTGGGGCGCGCTTGTGAGCAAGCGGATCAGCAATCGGGAGAGGCTGATCAGCAATGGGGGATCGGCCTATTTGCGAATCGAGTCCGCATCATTGCGCGAGCATGAATGGGCCTATGAGCCTTCGCAATGGTTGCGGCGAGTACCGGGGTGTTGCTTAGGATGTTGCTGGACGCCTTACCGGGGCGTGTCGCTGGATACCGATGACGGCATGGGGCTCTCGTGCTACCTTGGGTTCCGGACAAGGAGCGGCGACACGGAGGAGACGATGGCGAGGCGGTCAATCGCCGAGCGGCTGGCTCAACTCGAGGCCCAGCGCAAATCGCTACAGACCAAGCTCGGCAAACAGGAACGGGCCAGGGATACGCGCCGCAAGATCCTGCTCGGTGCCCTGGTCCTGCACCGGCTGGAGAAGGGGCAGGACGCCTTTTCCAAAGACCAACTTCCCGAATGGCTGCGGCGCGAGCTACCCGGCTTCATTACACGTGACGACGACGCCGCCCTGTTCCCCGATCTGATCGGCGAGAGCGGCGCGGCACCGCGGCCCGACAAGACCTGATCGGGGCGCTGGAGTGCTGCGCCGGCTCTTCAGACTCGTCGGGCTGATCGTCACCCTGATCGGCGGCTACCTGATGGGCACCATCATCGGCCTGGTCTTCATCATCCCGTTCATCCTGATCCGCCACACCAATGAGACTGAGCAGAACTGGCTGTTGCTCGCGGCCGGATCGGCGGGAGCCCTCATCTCTTGGCTCAAACGTCGGGCGGCGGGCGCGGGCCTCGAAGACACCGGCGACGTGCATGGCTCGGCCCGATGGGCGAGCGAACGGGAGGTTTGGGCGTCACTCGGCGGAGCGGACGGGTTGATCGTCGGTCGCGAGAACCGGCGCGGCGGCCAGCTTCTACGCTACGATGGCGAGCAGCATCTGATCACCATCGCCCCGACCCGATCGGGCAAGGGTGTCGGCGCCATCATTCCCAATCTGCTGACTGCCGACCGGTCGATCCTGTGCATTGACCCCAAGGGTGAGAATGCGCGGATCACCGTGCGGGCGCGGCTTGGCTTCGGGCCGGTCGAGGTGCTGGACCCCTTCGGTGTGTCGGGCGTGCCGTCCTCCGCCTTCAATCCGTTGGATGGTCTCGATCCGGACGGTCTGGAGCTGGCCGAGGACGCCGCGCTGCTGGCCGACGCCTTGGTCTATGATCCACCAGGCCAGGCCGGAGAGGCCCACTGGAACGAGGAGGCCAAGGCGCTGATCACCGGCGTCATCCTCCACGTCGTCTGTTCCGAACATCCGGGTGCCCGCAACCTCGTCACAGTGCGCGACAAGCTCACTAGCGCTCCTGAGACCTTCGACAAGATGTTGGCGGTCATGCAGAAGTCGCGATGCGCCGGTGGCCTCGTCGCGCGGGCCGCCAATCGGCATCTGAGTAAGAGCGGTCGTGAGGCGGCAGGCGTGCTGTCATCGGCCCAGCGCCATACCCATTTCCTCGATAGTCAGAGAATGGCGGCGGTGCTGGAGCATTCGGATTTCCGGTTCGAAGATCTCAAGGCCGGGGTCTCCACGGTGTTCCTGGTCCTGCCGCCGGAGCGGTTGAGCACGCATGCGCGCTGGCTTCGTCTGCTCGTGGCCCAAGCCATCGGGGCGCTGGCCAAATCCGCACATCGACCGGACAGGCCGGTCCTGCTTCTGCTGGATGAGTTCGCCGCCTTGGGCCGATTGGAGCCGCTGGAACAGGCCTTCGGTCTGATGGCGGGCTATGGCCTGCAACTATGGCCGATCCTTCAAGACCTGCATCAGCTTAGGAGCGTCTACGGAGAACGCGCGGGGACCTTTGTGTCGAACGCCGGGTTGATCCAGATCTTCAACGTCGGCGATGTGGATACCGCAAGCTGGGTGTCCCGATCGATGGGCTCGGGGACCATCGCCTACAGAACGTCGGGCAGCGGAGAGTCCCAATCGCCGGGGCCGATGATGTTCTCGCAGACGTCCACCAACACCTCCACGACGGACCATCTCGTGAAGCGCGAGTTGCTGACGCCCGACGAGGTCATGCGGCTGGATCCCAGCCTGGAGATTCTGCTGCGCCAGGGGCAGGCGCCGGCTATCGCGCTGAAGGTGCGGTACTACGCGGAAAAGGAGTTCTCCGGCTGGTTCTGAGGGTGAACTGGTCGCGGGTGGTGGCGTGCGTCATAATTGGACGCGATTGGGCAAACTGACCGGCACCGTTTAAATTATCCGCCGGACGGCAATGCAGGCCGCGGAGCTCTGACAATCGCCGCCGCCATTTTTGGTTGAAGCTTGGGTGTAACCAGCCGATGCTTAAGTGATCGAAGCCGGAGCCTCCACATGCCCTACTGGACCGAAAAGAAGGGCAGCGCCGAGAACCTTCGCTTGTTTTTGCCCCACGAGGGTTGGCGATCTTATTCCGACAAGATTGATGGCGACGGTAAGGTTGAAAACGCCGGCAGCCGAAGGCTCATTGAGAGCGCGTTTCTAAATGCTCTCAATGTCACGAACCTCCTCGTCTTGACCGGAAGCGGCTCGTCATTTGGAGCTAAAAATCCCCTCAGCGTGCCACCGCCCCCTCCTGCTGCACCGCCGCCACCCAAACTGACGCCGGCGGGTATGGCGGACCTATGGTCCGCCGTTAAAGCCAGGGTTGGTGATGATACCTTCCAAGCGGTGTGTGATGGTTTTCCCGCCGCTCCTGTGGGGCAAAACATCGAGAGATTGCTGACTCTCTGCAAGCTCTACCTGGAGCTTCATGAGAATGCGGCGGATGACGCCTTCGAGCGAACTAGAACCTTCGTGAAGGACGCGGAGGCGGCCATTCTTGCGCGTGTCAACTTTGTCGATGCCCAGACAGACCTAACCGCGCACGCTAGGCTGATCACTAAGGTAGGCCGTAGAGGCGTCCGCAAGCCCCGGACCAAGGTCTTTACGACGAACTATGACCTATGTTTCGAAGAGGCGGCCCGGAGACAGCGCTTCACGGTGATTGACGGGTTCTCTCATTCTCTCGATCAAGTCTACGATGCACTGCACTTTGGGTACGACGTAGTTCGTCGTGATCCCGCCAAAGAGGCGCCGGACTACATCGAGAATGTATTCCATCTGTACAAACTGCATGGCTCCATCGACTGGCGACGTGTCGGGTCAGAAATCGTTCGGAGCCGGGGCGAGGCTGGCGACCCGGTTTTGATCTATCCGCGATCCAGCAAATACCAGGAGTCATTTGAGGCGCCGTATCTCGATATGATCGGGGCGCTTCAGGCAGCCTTACGCGAACCGGACACGGCCTTGGTCGTCTCTGGATTTGGCTTCAATGACGATCACCTCAGCCGGCCGATTCTGTCTGCGATGGAATCGAACATGTCTCTTCGGCTGATCATTTGCGATCCGGCCTTCTTAACCGACGAAGCTTTGGAACTGGGAGACCACACCATTGCGAATGGCCGGCCGACGACCAACCGGTTCTTGACGGCTTTCAAGCGTTTTGCTGACAGCGGCGACGCACGGGTTCACTTGATGAATGGTCGGTTCGACGACATGGCCGCCGCCCTGCCGGATCTGGTGGGAGAGACGGACAGGGAGCGGCACGTCGCGCGTGTCCGCGCGCTTCGCGAACCGGGCGAGGGTGAGCAGTGAGTTTTCCCAACCCAATAGACACAGACCGATACATCGGCACGGTTACCCAGGTCACCGCGTCACAGGTGCTGATGAACCTACCTAGCGCCACGGCGCGTCCGGAACGGCGAGGGTTGGCGAAAGGGGCCGTGGGCGATTTCGTTTTCGTCGACTGTGAGCAGATCAAGATTCTGGGGAGGATTGTCGAGACGAAGGTGCCCGATGGGGAACGGTTGTCAGTTGAGCCGCAGCTCGGTGCCGTACTTGACCCGCATCCTATTGGCAGGGTGCAGCTTCTCGCGGCAGTCGCACAAGGGGCACAACGTCTACAGCGAGGCCTCCCGCAGTTCCCGAGGATCGGAGACGGAGTCTACCTTGCAGACGCGAAGACACTTGGCGCACTGATCCGTAACGCTGTGTCCTCGTCTGACGAGTTGTCGCTAAAAATCGGCCACATCGACGCTGGGGACAACGTAGACATTTGTCTCGCGCCGGAAAAAATCTTCGGTCGCCATTGCGGGGTCTTCGGCGCGACCGGGGGAGGCAAGAGTTGGACGCTTGCGACCCTAATGCATCAACTGAAGGAGGCGGGCGGAAAGGCGGTGGTTCTCGATCCTACGGGAGAGTTCGCAAACTTGGGAATGATCGACAGGGTCTTCGTGTTCGACAACCCGGAAGGTGATCAGCAGCAAGTCCATTTTCCTTATCGCCAAATCACCGAGGATGACCTGTTTTCACTGTTGCGCCCTTCCGGCCAGAGCCAAGGGCCGAAGCTTCGTGAGGCGATTAAGAGCCTGAAACTGGTGGCTGCGGCCAATGGGGCGGTCGTACCGGGTGTCGTGATCCGCGATGGCCTAGTTGAGAAGTTTGAGAATCAACGCGCCCCCGTGCTTGCGGCGATTACGCGATACAGCGACCACATCCATGCTCCGACCTGTAACTTCGAAATCCTGAACCTCGGCGAGCAAATCAAGAACGAATGCGTGTGGGGGACCGGCAGAGCAGTCGGAACCTATGGCGGTGTTGAGAACGGCGCACTCGGTCACTGCGAGACGCTTGTAAGTCGGATAAACACCTTGGTTCGTTCTCGCGAACTCGAGTGCATCTTCCAAACAAACGGAACGTCGCTCGTAGACGAACTAGATCGCTTCCTTGCCGATGATTCACAAGACATAGCGCTGGTATCGTTCAAGGACATTCGTTTCGAGCATAATACCCGGGAAGTCGTCCTCAACATCATTGGTCGCTATTTGCTCGGTAAGGCCCGCGCTGGTGAATTCAAATCTCGACCCTTGGTCGTCTTTTTAGATGAAGCGCATCAGTTTCTAGGGCGAACCGTGGGTGACGATTACGCCAGCGTTCGTCTCGACTCCTTCGGCCTTATTGCCAAGGAAGGTAGGAAGTACGGGCTTACGTGTGTAATGGCCACCCAGCGTCCGCGCGACATTCCTCAGGACGTTCTGAGCCAGTTGGGCACGCTTTTCGTACACAGATTGACCAATGACCAAGATCGGGAGACCGTCGAGCGAGCCTGTGGTGATTTGGACAAGGGTGCCGCGCAGTTCATTCCTATGCTGGCGCCTGGAGAAGCGATCGTAATTGGTCCGGACCTGCCCGCACCCGTGCCGTTGTTTATCAACCGCCCGCCCGATCCCCCCGATTCAAAGGGACCGCCATATCAGGCATTCTGGAAGGAGAGACGCGCCAATCCCCGGCCGGTCCCTCTTCGTCAGCCTGCCGTCCCACTGCAGCACGAACCCCGTCCGCAGCCTGCTCCGGCGGTGCAGCTCCCAGCGGATTTACTCAACGACGACATACCATTCTAAAAGTCTAAACTCCCAGAGCTGACGCGCTAATTGGGATGCAGCCAACCCAGCGCGAGAATGGCGCTCTGGGCAGATGGAGAGCACGTTCGCAAGAGGGCATTCCCGCGTCCAGAAACCTGGTCGCCCCTCGACCGGCTCTGATCCTTGGCGCGGTTTAAAGGCTTCGGCACGGCGCTTGCGTCGCCCCGGCATCAAGGGAGATCTGTGATGCAGGTTATGCGCACCGTGGTGGGAGGCCAGGTTCAGGAGTTGATGTTGCCGTCACCAAGCTCCAGCATCGGGGAGACCGTCTGGGGAGCTTTCGACGCCCTGTTCACACCGGCGTTCTGGCGCGGCCAAGTTTGGCAACACCAGATGATGGGCACCTATACGGATAACCAGCTGGGTGGGGATTTGCGAGAAGAACTGGCCGCCTGCCTGCTTGGTGGCTATGGCATGCCGGCGGCAATGGGACTCGCCGCCTTCCGCCGCGTGCGCGATCTCGGTTTGCTGCGTGGGGCCGCCGATGAAGCCCAACTTCTCAGGGCGCTTGAAGAGCCCTTCGTCATCGCGGGCCGGGCAAAAAGGTATCGGTTCCCCCGGCAGAAAGCGCGCTACCTAGCTCAAGCCCTGGGTGCCTCCGACGCTATCGACCCGCAGCTTGACGATCGGGCTTTCCGCGACGCCCTAACCCGACTGCCCGGCGTGGGATTAAAAACGGCCTCGTGGGTCGTGCGCAACGTCCGGGCGTCAGACATGATCGCCATCCTAGACGTTCACATCGTACGGGCGTGCCGACTAGCGCGAGTCTTCCCCCCGACATTGACGCCTGAGCGACAATATCATGCGCTCGAAGATCGGTTCCTTGCCTTTGCGGCGGCGATCGGTGCGCCGGCCTCCACGCTCGATGCTTTAATGTGGGACTATATGCGGCGCCTACCACCCGGCTTCACCTGCGGCCTAGAGGCCGACGACGGCCACCCCAACCGCACGTACGTCGCCGCACGGCTCAAGGGCCCGAACGACTTCACCGCCAAGCAGCCCAAGCGGGCAAAAGCCTAATCCCAGCGCCGTGGCCGTAAGTGCCAGCGTCTGGAGCATGGCGCCCGCGTCCCGCCATGCGAGGGATTCCGGAGCGTGGTAAGCGAACTCAAGGCGGTCGAACTGGCTGATCAGAATCACGAGATCGCAAGTCGCAGCGTCGGGCAGGAATGAGGACGCGCGTCGACAAAGATCTTTCAACGGGTTGATGTTGCGAACCTCCAGCTGAGCGGCAGCGCTCATCAGCGGCTCCGGTCGAAAGAGGCGCGGTGATCCAAGGCGCGAAACCAAAACAGGGGTGACGCTCCCCAAGGCCCCGGACGACAAGGCCGGCCCGCGAACGCGATTGCAGCTGCTCTCCTCAACACGGAAAGCTGGTGCCGTGGTGTAGTTGAGCCAGCTTAGGGTCTCGCGAAGCGGCGCTCGACGCATCTGGCGCCGGCTTCGTCTCGACCACAACACCTCTGCAAAGGATAGCGCCGGAGGCGTGATGTCGGACACATTTAGAAGGCGTCGAGTCGACCAAGCTTTGGTAGGCCAAGTCGCATTTGATGTGCGAGGACTTGGATCATGAACGACCATTAGTAGGGCAAGTGCCCAAGCGCCGTGAGCGTCTCATAGTGTTTGCGACAACCGCGGCAGTCTCCGCAGGCATAATCGCTGACATGACAGGAGTGAGACCAAGCGAGCAACTCCATGGGAATAGCGGTAGCTTCGATCAGGCCCGGTCCGTCAAAGCCTATGGCTGGGGCTTCTAGCCTTATGCCGCCCTCCTGCAACGCGAGTAGGCGATCGAGCCCGTCCACGAAGTCAGAGGTTCCGTCGGCATGCAGACCGTCTGTTTGGAGTGCGCCGATCAAGAGCCGTTTGATCCCGAGGGGAACGGCCCGCATGCCCGCGACAGTGACGAGAAGCTGGTTCCTAAAGGGCCACCACTCCCTGACCGGGGCGCTGGGATCCGGCGCTGAACCGGCCAAGTCGCCGCTTCCTAGCGCGCTGACATCGCAGCGAAGGACCTCATGGGGAATTTGCAGTGCTGCCGCGACTGCGGCAGCGGCCCGGATTTCTCCTGCCGCCGGCCTCTGTCCGTAGTCGATCGTGAAGGCGTAATCTGGTCTCAGCCACCACGCGATCGCAACTGAATCCATGCCGCCAGATAAAAGGAGCGCGGTCGTCACGTGCGCCAAGCCGCATGATGCAAAGCAGTGACGAAATCATTGAAGACGCGGCATTCTGAGCCAATGATCATCTTCAGGTCCTCTTCCGAAGCGCTTTGCGCTAGGGCGTAGACCGGCTTGTTCGCGGCGCGTGCCCAACCAACCTCAAACAAAGTCCCGCTGTCCATGCCATCGAGAAGTGCGAAGACGAGATCGCATTCCTTCAGCGCTTCCAGGTCGGCCGGCCCCACCTTTTCGCCAGGCCCGCCTCCACCGTCGTGAATCGGCGAGAACACCTTCAACCCGAGCTCTTTGAGCGCCCGCCGCGCCTCGTCCACGAGCCAGCGCTGGCCGATATTGAAGAACGGTCCAGCGAGATAAACCCGTCCATCGACCGCGATGGCTTCCGGAAGTTCGCTGAGCCCCTTGGCGATTGGCAGGGACATTGTGTCGACGTATTCGGCGACGGCCCGTGATGCCGCCATAGCGGCATCAACCGGCCCCCGCCCATGGCTCGCCCACTCACAGGCAAAAATCGCCGCGAAAACGTCTCCCGAGCCGACCGAAAAGATTTGACCAGTCTGATAAGCGGGAATGTGTTTCTGGCCGCCCTTATACAAGACACGGGCGCCGCCTACACCGAGCTTCACCACTACCACCTCAGCGCTCTTGAGCAGGGTCTTGGCCGCGGCTTCCCAATCTGAGCCGCCGCCGGCCATGGCGACGATTTCTTTGCGGTTTCCGACGATCGCCAGGTGTTTCGCCGTGCTACCGTTCGCGGCGAAAGCCTCCGGTTGAAAGGCCGACTGCGGATCGTAGACGCAACGGTCTGCCGTCACGATGGCATCGCCTTCGAGCATCCCGAAGCGTAGGACCGACGCGGCCTCGACCCGTAACGACGGACGCCGGGTCAAGATCGCGGGCGCTGGCTGGATCTGGGGTGCAGACAGGCTATGGACGTAGCGGAAGGAAATCTCCGGTCCAGGTTCGGTTGCGACGACCGTCACGCCTTCGAGGTCCGCGAGCGGACGCAGCAGTTCGGTGTTTCGCTGCTGATAGCTGGTCAGGGAGATGTTGGAGACGTGGCCAACGGCGGCGATCGCCGCGCGACCGGCCGACCCGTAAACTTGGTTCCAGTCCGGCCAGATGCAACGCTCGTGATAGACGCCGCCAACGACTGAGAGGCTGGTTGTCATAGGCGGGAGATGCGGACTTGGCAGACCGCTCCGCGCAAACTCAGGATTTCGAGACCATAGGCGACGTCGTCTTGCATACAGCGGATGAGCTGCGCCAAGGATGGCGAAGTAATTGAGCCAGCGATCTGGCCGCCGGCGGTGCGGGCGAGAAGGCGGCGGGGCGGCCCGTTATCGAGAATGAGGTCTAGAACCTCTCCCATGCGCAGAGTCGCAAGCACTGTCCGGTCCGGCGAGTTTATTGTTGTGACTTCATGGATGGCGCAGGGATCGTCGCCGCCGCCCCCTTCGCCTCCGGTCTTGGGAGGCTTTGGTATCGGTCGCCAAGTATCGTCTCCCCCTCCGCCGCCAGACATACGCGCTCCTGTGAATATTTCTCGCACTTTGCCCTACTTGGTGATAGATTTTCACAGACGGTGAACGATCTTCGCAACCAAGGAGCCGATACCCGTGACGGTAGCAGATGCTTTGCCCCACCGCGAATGGCTGAAAACGCCGGTTGGCGACTTTTACGGAAGAGTGCTTCCGGAACGCGGGACACCGACTGGCTATGCGGCGCTCATTGACCGATATGATCTGAAGGTTCCGCTTCCTCCCCGCCTGACGGCCTTGGCGCTGCGCCATCATCCGAGTTCTACGCCAGACTGGCTCATGTTGACGCCTAGACATCGTCCTGAGTCGACGCTGACAGGTCATCTTCAATTTGCTTTCCGCTGGGAGGGGCTGGATCTCGGAGTTCTGTCCGCCTTGTTTGGCCGAGTCGCCCAAATGGAAATCACGGCCATTGTCCGAGCGACGCCGACAGGCGCTTTCTCTCGCAGGCTTTGGTTTCTGTACGAGTGGATGACCGGCGAGCAGCTCGATGTTCCAGACCCTGGCAAGGTTCGCGCCGTGCCGGTCGTCGATCCCGATCTGCAATACGGCCTCGGCATAGGCCTTCCGTCCTCCCGTCATAAGGTCTTGGATAATCTCCCAGGAACCCGACTGTTCTGCCCGCTGGTCCGACGGTCTGGCCGCCTACAGGTGTTGGGGGCCAGCCGCCTCGACGAGCGAGCCCGCGCGGTAATGGGACGCACGCGCAAGGACCTTGTCGCCCGCGCGGCGGCCTTCCTACTCGTGAAAGATTCCAAATCGTCCTTCGCCATCGAGAACGAACGGGCGTCTGGCGACCGGGCGACTAGGTGGGCCCAAGCCATCGGACAGGCTGGCGGGCGTCCCCTTAGCCTCGATGAATTGCAAAGATTGCAGCGAATAGTCATTGGCGACGCCCGCTTCGTGAAACTCGGTCTCAGGACCGAAGGCGGCTTCGTCGGCGTCCATGATCGCGATACGGGCGAGCCGATCCCTGATCATATAAGCGCGCGCCATGAGGACTTGGCTGCGCTGGTCCAAGGGATGGTGGAGTTCGAGCGACGCGCGACGCCGCGGGGGCTGGATCCGGTCATCGCAGCGGCAAGTCTCGGCTTCGGTTTTGTCTATGTGCATCCTTTTGCAGACGGAAACGGGCGGTTGCATCGGTGGCTATTTCACCATGTACTCGCCCAAGCGGGCTACAATCCACCGGGCGTGCCCTTTCCGATCAGCAGTGCGATCGAGCGACGCATCGCGGACTATCAAAAGGTTCTTGAAGGTTATTCGTCAGAGGTTCTGCCCCTGATTGCGTGGAAGCCGACGCGCGAGGGCAATGTCGAAGTTCTGAGCGAAACAGCGGATTATTACAGCTTCTTCGATGCGACCGCGCACGCTGAGTTCCTCTACGAGTGCGTTGAACAAACCGTCGAGAAGGACCTACCAGAGGAGATCGCCTTCCTTGAAGCACACGACGCCTTCGCGCGAGAAATCCAATCCATCGTCGATATGCCCGATCGGCTAATCGAACGACTGCGGAGTTTCCTGGCCCAGAACGCTGGTGTCTTGTCTAAACGAGCGCGGCAGCAAGAGTTCAAGGCGCTCACCGAAGCGGAAGTGGCACAGGTTGAGGGAGTCTACTCCGAAACGTTCGGCGACCTCGACATCTACCCTCGGTAGGCGTGGCTCGGTGCCTTAGCCGACTCGCCGTGTCCGGCTCAGGCCGCTCCCGCGTTTTGGGAAGGGACTGCCCGGCAGTTCGTTTCGAGGGTCGAACAAAGCCATGTGCTATCGCCACTGTCGCATGGCGGGGACCGGCCCGGCGTCCTACGGGTTCAGTGCGGTTCGATGCCCGCCGCCGAATAGGCGGCGGGCATCGAACCAAACCGCTTATGGTATGCGGTCAGCGAAGGCATCGAGCGATCTTTCGAAATCAACCCCGTCGAAATCCTGCCTTCGCGAGCATGTAGTGCACGTAGTGATGCCAACATCTCTTCATCGCTAATGCGAGCTCCCCTAGGCCCGCCGAGGCGATTGGTCACGCGAGGCTGACCGATCAAATCGCACGCGTCCGATAAAGACCCAAAGCGCTTGTAGTAGTTTGAGGCCTTGCCTGGCCCTAACGTTCGATCGATCAACCGGTGAGAGACGCATCCGTGGCGATCGACGACGAGTTTCAGATCATCCAGCATCTGTGCATTCGTTCGATGGCGACGATAGCCCGGCGTACCTCTGAGGTCTGCCGCCCGTTTAAAATCCGCTTTTGAAATGATCGGATCGAAGACTTGTCGCCTAATCCATTGGTCTTCTGGCTTTGGGATCGCCGCTTTGTGGAAACGTTTCGTCGTTTTGCCGAAGGTGACGACACCGGTCAGAAGTTCGCAGAGTAAAACGTGTCGGATACGCTGGTTCGTCCATGGCGATCCGTCAATCCAAGTATCGCCGCGTCGATTCAACGCGCTGGCAACCGCTGAAGGCCGAAGCCCCTTGGCGAGCGTCACCCGGAAGATCCGCCGCACCAGGGCAACCTCGCTCGCAGTGCCACGCGTGTGCCGCACCGTCTGGGTAGGACGGCTCTTTCGCTCGCCCCGTTCCAGCTGTCGCCCCAGCGATCCGTCAGCGTTCACCTCGACCCGACCAACCCCGATCGGGCAGGGCGCTCCGGAGACGAAGCCCAGATCCGCCATATGCAGCTTTGCGCGCGACACCCTTCGAGACAGATCGCGGCTGTACTCACCAGCCATAACTCGTTTGAGCTGCTTCATGATCGATCCTGCGGGATCGTCGGCGAACCCTTCAGTGCAGTATTGGACAGGCACGCCGGCCTGCCTGCACATGAACTCGTAATGCCCCGCTTCGTCGGGGTCCTGATATCTGCCCCAGCGACTGACATCGTACACGAGGACCGCATCGAAGCCGCACCGACCGCCCACGACGTCCGACAATAGGTCGGCTAGCCCGGCACGGCCTTTCGCCGTCACGCCGCTCTTGCCAGCGTCCCGGTAGGTCTGAACGACTGTGTAGCCGTGAAGAAGCGCATACTCGCCAATGGCGTTGGCCTGATTATCGAGCGAGTATCTCTGGCTTTCTGTCGACATGCGTAGATATTGAGCTGCCAATTTCATACCGATCTCCGGACGAGCATCATCAGCCAAGGCACGCTGCACATGGCGAACGAGACTATGGCCCGGCTCCGTCGTTCGCTCTCGGCCTATGATGGAGGGGATGACGTGTCCGACGCCCTGGAAGCAGCAGGTGCGATGTTCATCGACAACCTTTCGCCCGAACACGGCGCGCTCTTCGAGAGCGTTCTCGAACCCTATGTCCGGGCGGCAGAACAGCTCGGCCCCGACGCGGGCGTTCCGGAGATTGTCGCACTCGCGAAGGAGCTGGCCCTTCGAAAGACGTGAGCCCGCGCCTGCGAGCCTCGTCTGTGGATATCAGGTTGCGTCGCTCTCGGCTTGAGGTTTGGTTTCGCGCATCACGATGCGGCCACCGATCGGAGTGGCATCAAGAGACATAGAGAAGCCCTTGTCATCCTGGTTGGGCCAGGCTGCGCCGATGCGGGCCCAGCGAGGGTTTTCCGTGTTGCCCGTCACGACAAACAGGCTGTGGGTGGGCGCGCGGTTCTCAGTGTTGGCAGTCATCGTCGTTCTCCATTTTTAACGCTCGGACCATTCCGAGGTATGGGGAGAAAATCGGTCTCGTGGACCGAGGCTTTCGATCAAACGTCGCTCGCGCCTTCGCATGAAGGGTCGGAGCTGCACGACAGGAAGCGAGACACGTTGATCTGAACGCCACCGCGAGGCCAGACTCCCCGGTCTGAGATCGGATTGTTTCGAAGAGTTTTGTTGAGAACGAACGGCTCACACAGAACGCAGCGATGCCGCCCAAATGCCTGTCGCGATGACGCGAGCCAGAACGCTCATTGGGATCGACGAAGTGTCGTCAATCGCACAATAGGAAGGCCTTGCTCACCCCCCGCCAAGAACGCCACGGCGCGCGGGGGCAAAGCGGCGGAAGACGCTGGCCGGCGGGCCGCATCGAACTCGACGCGGCTTGTTCCACCGGCCCGCTTCGCCCTCCGGCCGATCAAGGGCGCAGGCTGCGCATCGGACGTCCGGCAGAGATTCATACGAGCCCGCCACCGCCAGCGGCGCACCGAACTCGGCGCGTGATCCTCGTCGGCGACGGGCAGGACATCAATGAGGTTTGCGCGGCTCGGTGTTGATCTTCGAACGCGCGTTCCGTTTGACCTGAACGGTTTGCTTGTCGTCTGTCGGGGTCGCCAGCTCGTGCGGCTCCCAGTCGCTCATGCCCTGAAGAACGAGGTCGGCGTGTTTGATGGTGTCCACATGGCCGTAGTGCTCCTGGATCATCTGCACTGACGTTCCCATCTGCTCTGCCAGCAGCAGTTCGCTGACGCCTTCGGTAAGGCGGATGGTGGCGTAGGTATGCCGGAACGAATAGGTCGAGCGCAGTATGCCGGAAGGCCCGACGCGCAGATTGGCGTCTTCCAGCAGGTCGGCGATGAAGGCTTTGTAGAGCGTGCGTTCCGTCGTGCCGGTCGCACTGCTGAACACCGGAGCCTCGGGCGCCGTGCTCACCGCGATCGCGCGGATGCGATCGAGATATTTCCCGACGTTTCCACTCGGTGCGACAAGCTGGCGGGACTTGCCCTTGCCCCGCACGGACAACACGGTGACCGGCTGGCCGTTCTTGTCGGTCGCCTCCATCACGTCGCGCCAACGGAGGTTGCGCGCCTCGGATGGCCGCATGCCCGTGTTACACATGATGAGGACGAACTGATAAACCATGGCCCGATACCAGCGAGCGGTCTTGGTCTTCGCCGCCACGACCCATTTGGTGCGGGCGTGGGTATGGAGGCGGCGGTATTCCTCCAGCGAGAACGCATCTCGGCGCTGCTTCTCAAGCGATGGCATCCCCTCGATCCGGTGATGGGAAGGCACTTCCCGTTTGGAAACAGCGTCATTGATGATGGCGCGGTAGATCTTCATCTCAAAGCGGATGGTGGCGTCGCTGACGATGATCCAGTCCGTCGGCTCCGCCTTCGGCGTCTCGTCGAGCTTTTTGCCGCCCCGATGAAGCTTTCCCTTGGCCTTGCCTTCGGCGACTTCGCTGGCCGCCAAACGTTCCGCTGGCGTCATCGGTCGCACGTTGCCGTGACGCGTCATGCGCCCCTGACCGAGCGACCGTCGCCAAGACGGGTAGTTCAGCCAGCGGTCAAGCGCGATTAGGTCAATCTGGGTCTTGCCGACATAGGGGTTGAGTTGGTTCTTCACGACCGACTCGATTAGCTTCACCCGGCCAAGAGTGATCTCGCCGCGCAGGGCGCGCAGTTTCTGTTCGGCGATATAGTCCTTCGCCACCGCCGCGAACGGCCGGTTGAAAACCGGCAGATTGCGCTTCAACGCAAAACGGATTTCGCTCTCGTGGTCGTACGCCAGGGTGCGCGCCGTCGTGATGTCCGGGGTCTTCAAGGCGATGGTCTTGTAGCGCGTCGCCTTCGGCAGCCGAATGCGGCAGTACCAATCCCGGCTCTGCAAATCACCGCGCCGGAAGATGACCAGTCCGGGCTTCAATTCTTCCTTGTCCGTGACAAACGCCATGACAGCCTCCATCGTCGTGCAGGTTTCGTGCACATCGCGGCGCTAAGTCATTGATCTACCGTGACGTGCATACATCGTGCAGCAGCATAGTAGCAAAAAATGTTGTTGTTTTCTAGCTATTTAGTGTTTTGGTCTTATCCCGGTGGGAGAGGGCTTGAGCGCACGAGAGCGTCAGCGATCGTTCTTGCGCGAAAGGGTGAGGGTTCAAGGGTGAAGTCGGTCGAAGGCCGCTGCGCGACGGCTTACGCCGACTGACAGAGACGGCCCTCACCCTTTCGCCTGGCGGATCGCCTTCGGCTCTCCGAGGCTCAAGCCCTCTCCCATCGGGAGAGGGAAATGTTAAGCGGGCCGCCTCGCCCGCAGGGCCTGGATGATGGTGCCGTCGTCCAGCCAGTCCAGTTCGCCGCCGACGGGGACGCCGCGCGCCAGAGAGGTGACCTCCACGCCCGCCGCTGACAGGCGTTCGGCCAGATAATGCGCCGTGGTCTGGCCGTCGACGGTGGCGGGCAGGGCCAGGACGACCTCGCGCGCTTCGCTGCCCCCCATCTCGCCTCCCCTGACGCGGCCAATCAGTTCGGCGATACGCAACTGTTCGGGACCGACGCCGTCCAGGGCCGACAGCAGGCCGCCCAGGACATGATACTTGCCGCGAAAAGCGCCGGAGCGCTCCATGGCCCAAAGGGCGCCGGCCTCCTCGACCACGCAGATCAGGGCGTTGTCGCGGCTGGTGTCGGAACAGATCGAGCAGGGATCGCGCGTGTCGGGCGCGGCGCAGATCGAGCAGTTGACGACCTTGGCCGCCGTCTCGGTCAACGAGGCGGCCAGCGGCACGAGAAGCTGCTCGCGCCGCTTCAACAGGGCCAGGGCCGCGCGCCGGGCCGAGCGCGGGCCCATGCCCGGCAGCTTGGCCAGCAGGCTGATGAGCCGTTCGATTTCCGGCCCGGCGGAAGCGGCCATCAGAAGAGTTTCGGCATTCCGGGAATGTTCATCCCGGCCATGGGGCCGGCGGCCTCGCGCATCAGGGCGCTGTTGACCTCGTCCAGCTTGCGCTTGGCGTCGGCGTGAGCGGCGACGATCAGGTCGGCTAGGATCTCGCCCTCGCCGGGCGTCATCAGGCTGTCGTCGATCTTCACGGCGGTGATCTCGCCGGGGCCTTTCAGGGCGATGGTGACAAGGCCGCCGCCAGAGGTGCCCTCGGCAGTGGTTTCGGCCATCTTGGCCTGGGCGTCCTGCAGCTTTTGCTGCATGGCCTGGGCCTGTTGCATCAGGGCGTTGAGGTCTTTCATCCCCTCTAGATAGGGCGATCCGCGGCTCGGCTCCAGCCCCCGCGACAGAAGGCCCCCAGAACGCCGGCCGACATCCGCAACAGTTTTTGTATGGATTGCCCTTGACCTGATCGACGGATGAGCCAAATAGCAACCATACAAGTTGCTAATCCTGTTCAGGAGGTTCTCCCATGGCTTTCGACGCCCTTCCCGCCCGCGACGTTCCGGTGTCCGACACCGTTCTGGCCCAGCTGTTCACCGAGGCGCGCACGCGCAACGGCTGGAGCGACCGGCCGGTGTCCGAAGACATCATCCGGAAGCTCTACGACCTGACCAAGTTCGGCCCGACGGCGGTGAACGCCACGCCGGCGCGCTTCGTCTTCGTCACCTCGCCTGAGGCCAAGGCCCGTCTGTCCGTCCACATGAGCGAGGGCAACCGCGCCAAGACCCTGGCTGCGCCGGTCAACCTGATCATCGGTCAGGACATCGATTTCCACGACACCCTGCCCAAGCTGTTCCCGCACGCGCCGGGCGCCCGCGACTGGTTCCTGGACGAGGCCGGTCGTCGGGAGGCCGCCTTCCGCAACGCCTCGCTGCAGGGCGGTTACCTGACCATCGCGGCCCGCGCCCTGGGTCTGGATGTGGGTCCGATGTCGGGCTTTGACGCGGCCGGCGTGAAGGCCGACTTCTTCCCGGACAGCAAGGTCGAGCCGAACTTCATCATGAACCTGGGCTACGGCACGGACGAGAACCTGTTCCCGCGCTCGCCCCGCCTCGACTTCGAGGAAGCCGCGCAGATTCTGTAAGCCAGTGATCGTCATCCCGGACGGCGCGCAGCGCCGATCCGGGACCGCCCAAGACGCCGCGTTTCCCGCGGTCCCGGACAGCCCTGCGGGCTTCCGGGCTGACGGCTAATCCTCTTCGCCGACCTCGTCGTCTTCCGGGATGGCGGGCATTTCCACCGCCGGCGCCAGGGTCTTGATGTCCTTGATCTCGGCGCCGGGGAAGGCCTGCATGATGGAGACGACGAAGGGGTCCGCCTCGACCGCCGCACGGCGGGCGGAGCGGGCCTTTTTCTCGACCTCGATCAGGGTCTCGCCGCCGCCCTGACCATTGGCGGCGATCAGCCAGGTGCGGCCGGTCCATTCCTTGAGCCGCGAGGCCAGACGCCGCGCCAGATCGACGGGCGAGCCCTGTGCGGGTTCATAGACGATGGCGCCCGGCTTGAACGACACCGGCCGGACGTAGCGTTCCACGTCCATCTGCAGCGTGATTTCACGCTTCTCGCCGATCAGGGCGACCACCGCCTCGAAGGTCTGCGGGTCGGGCAGGGCCGGCTGGGCCATGGGCCGCGCCGCCAGCATGGCCGAGGCGCCGCCGCCTCCGCCG
>MCHG01000182.1_pt1 | contig 31762 bp, 28 predicted proteins | sample 787351 | NCBI WGS metagenome assembly MCHG01 (sample SAMN05430296, study PRJNA330682) | permafrost metagenome | biome: Cold desert; feature: permafrost; material: soil; isolation source: enrichment culture inoculated with soil incubated with H2/CO2 at 20 degrees... ... | reverse complement strand
GTTACAATGGTTTTTTACATTGCACAGTGTTACACTTTTGCAGTGCACAATGCTACACTTTTATATTACACTAAACAATCACGACAATACCAACTATTATTCCTCGTAATTGCCCATAAAACATAGAAAAGGATACCCATCGTTCACTATAAGGGTTATAGGTGGGCATTAAATAATATTGAATAATCATTCCTATAAAAAGAATACCACTAATGAGCATAAGTAACATCCAATCAGGTTTTGGCTTGTGAACTCGATTTAGCTGCTCTCCAACAATCACAGGGTCTCCCATTTCTTTAATTGCTTTCTCTATGGCTTTATCTTCATCCATTCCCTCTTCTATAAATGCCATCTCTTGGTCATGAATATGGTTTTGTATTTCCTCTACTACCATAGGCTGTGCTTTTTTCCACCTGATCTGCTGACTTACCAATTCCAAAAAATTCGTTAATTTATCAGAATGCAAAGTTTACACCTCCTATAATATCGCTTACTGCGGAGGTATAAGTTTTCCATTCCTTTTTTTTCTCCAGTAGAGCCTTGCGCCCCTCTTTAGTAATACTGTAGTATTTTCTGACCCGAGTATTCTCTGCCGTTTCTTCATATGAAGTAACAAACCCTTTTTGATCCATAACATGTAGCAATGGATATAAAGTACCTGCTTTTAATTCAAAGACATTTTTCGATTTCTTTTTAAGTTCCTCAATCATCTGATAGCCATACATGTCCTCTTGCTCTAAAAGTTTCAACAAAAGCATAGTGGTGCTACCAGTTAAAAGATTTTTATTTATAGTCATCGTTTACCTCCTATATATAGATTATCTACCTCCTATATGTAGATGATCTATATATGTCAAGTTGAAAAAGAGAGAGCTAATCGGAAAGCACATATTTTCTTGCTTATCCAAGCGGTTCAAACTACAGTGATCTTATTTCATTTTGCTTTTAGATCTTTTGCTTTTAGCTGATTACTTTTCCCTTGAGTTTTCCATCCCATATGCGCTGCCATTTTATACATAATTCTAGGCATATTTGCTTGAACATATATATTTTTATCCATCTTAACTTCTCCCAATAAACTAGCTTTTAATTGAAGATGACTATTCGATCCATTTTAGGTTAGTCAAGAGATCTTCTTCTATAATTGTAAACCTAATTAGTGGCTGAAGTTGACATTGAATTACAATTTAAGTATAATCAATAGCGATAGGTAGGATAATTGAGCATGAGGAGGATAAAAATGAAGAATAAAAAAATAGTGAATACTAGAGCACTTATTCTATGCGCCTTGTTTTCTGCTTTAATTGCAGTAGGGGCATTTATTAAGATTCCTGTTCCAGTAGTACCATTCACATTACAGTTTTTGTTTACAACCTTAGCAGGATTACTTCTTGGTAGAAAGTTGGGGGCGATCTCTGTAAGTGTGTATATTGCCGTAGGATTGCTTGGGATTCCTGTTTTTACAGGAGGTGGCGGGATCGCGTATATCTTTCAACCGACATTTGGGTATATCATAGGATTTTTAGTAGGCACTTATGTGACAGGATTTATTGCAGAAAAATCATCAAATCCGTCTTTTAAAAGATTGTTATTTGCAGGCCTCGCAGGTCTGTCAATTGTCTATTTATTTGGAATGGTATATTATTATTTCATCGTAAATTATTATATGAATTCAACCATTGGGGTTTGGTCTCTAATTTTATACTGCTTTATACTTGCCGTACCAGGTGATCTTGCAATTTGCTATGCATGTGCAATCATTTCTAAAAGATTAATTCCCATGATGAAAAGAGGTCAAATATGAGTTTTACAAACAGACTAGAGATTAGGATTTTGGATGGTTATCAAATCACAAAAGAGGATGCCCTAGGTTTAGTAGATGAAGATCTAGAAGAATTATGCCACTGTGCAGATGCATTACGTCGTCATTTTTGTGGTGATGCCTTTGACATTTGTACCATTATTAACGGCAAAAGCGGAAAATGCTCTGAAAACTGTAGATACTGTGCACAATCTATTTACTACAAAACAGTTATTGATGAATATCCTCTACTTGACAGCAGTAGCTTACAGAATGAGGCAATTTATAATCACGAAAAAGGCATATTGCGTTATTCCATTGTAACATCTGGTAAATCTCTTTCTGATGATGAAGTTGATCAAATTTGTGAAAGTTATGGCAGTATTGGAAATCACTGTAGTATCTCTCTATGTGCTTCTCATGGTTTACTGACGTTAGAACAATTTAAAAAACTAAAAGATGCTGGTGTAACAAGATACCACAATAATCTTGAAACCTCCCGTAGGAATTTTCCAAACATTTGTACAACTCATACCTATGATGATAAAATATTGGCTATTAAAAATGCACAACAAGCAGGTTTAGAGGTTTGCAGCGGTGGTATCATGGGACTAGGTGAAACAATGGAGGATCGGATTGATATGGTATTGGATATTCAATCTTTGGGTGTTACATCTGTTCCAATAAATATCTTGAACCCCATTCAAGGTACCCCTTATGAACACCTGCCAGTATTAACAGTTGATGAGGTTAGACGTATCATATCTATATTTCGTTTTATTATGCCAAGAAGTGCAATTCGCCTTGCAGGTGGACGTGGATTGTTACCTGATAAGGGAAAATCAGTCTTTATGTCAGGTGCTAATGCAGCTATTTCCGGTGATATGCTCACCACTTGCGGAATTAGTATAGATGAGGATATGTCGATCCTCAAAGAATTAGGTTTTCAGGTAAAAAAGCTGTGAGTAAGGGAATTTTCATTACGGCTACAGGAACTGATATTGGTAAAACCTTTGTAACTGGTCTCATAACAAAGATGCTTCGTCAAAATGGGATTAATGCGGGTTATTACAAAGGAGCACTTAGCGGAGCAGAGTGGATTGACGGGCAACTTGTTGCAGGGGATCCTGATTATGTTTGCAGAGTTTCAAATATGGATCATGAGCCCAACAGTTTGGTTTCATATATCTATGAAACACCGGTATCCCCCCATTTAGCAGCACAAATAGAAGACCGACCCATTGATATGAATGTACTACTTTCCGACTTTGAAAGAATGAAATTCACCTTTGATTTCATCACTGTAGAGGGTAGCGGTGGACTTGTCTGTCCCTTAAGACTAGACCACATAAAGATCATGCTAATAGATGTAATCAAATCATTTGATCTTGATGTAATTCTTGTAGCATCAGCTGCTCTTGGAACAATTAACAGTGTTGTTTTAACGTCGGAATATGCAAAACAACACAATATTGTCATAAAAGGCATCATCCTAAATGGATATGAAACGAATAATTTCCTACATATAGACAATAAATATCAGATTGAACAGCTAACAGGTATACCTGTCATTGCCTGTGTTGCTCAACATGCAGACAACTTAGACATAGAGGTAAGCAAGCTTATAGATCTGTATAGGGAGGTATAACATGGATTTAGTAAAGAAGGATTTAGAACATATCTGGCACCCTTGTTCACAGATGAAAGATTACGAGGACCTTCCTCCCATTGTAATAGATCATGCAAAAGGAATGTATCTTTATGACATGGAAGGAAATCGCTACGTAGATGTGATTAGCTCCTGGTGGTGTAATCTTTTGGGACATTGTAATGATAGAATTAATACTGCCGTAAAAGAACAACTCGATAAATTAGAGCACGTTATTTTTGCAAACTTTTCTCATGTCCCTGCAATTACCCTTTGTGATAAATTGTCAAAAATACTACCAAAAGGGCTAACAAAGTTTTGTTTTACAGACAATGGCTCCTCTGCCATTGAATCTGCTATGAAACTAAGTTTTCAATATCACTACCAGACAGGAAATCCACAAAAAAAACGCTTTATGGCACTGAGTGACGCTTATCATGGAGAAACATTAGGGGCATTAGCGATCAGTGGTGTAGACTTGTATTCTGAAATTTATAAGCCTATGTTACTGGATATTATCAGAATTGATGGTCCAGATTGCTACCGGTGTACATACGGAAAACATCATGATTCTTGTCATGCAGAATGCTTTGAACGTGCAGAAGAACAATTTAAAAAGTATGGCAACGAAGTTTGTTCCTTTGTTATTGAACCTCTTTTACAAGGAGCAGCAGGTATGAAAATTTATTCCCCAGTCTATCTCAAAAAATTAAGACAGCATTGCGATGAGTATAATGTACATTTGATCGCTGATGAAATTGCAACTGGTTATGGCAGAACTGGAAAAATGTTTGCCTGTAATCATGCTGACATTTCCCCAGATATTATGTGTCTGTCAAAGGGCTTAACTGGTGGATATCTACCAATGGCGTTGGCAATTACTACAAATAAGATTTATAATGCTTTTTATGCTGATTATAACGAAGAAAAAGCATTTATGCACAGTCATACTTATAGTGGCAATCCCCTTGCCTGCTCTGCCGCAGTTGAGGTGCTAAAAATATTAGACGATGAGGATATACTCGCAACTGCAAATAAAAATGCTGAGTACTTCACTCTGCTTATTAAAGAAAAACTATCAGATCACAGATATGTAGGTGATATTCGTTCCATTGGACTAATTAACGCCATTGAGCTTGTAAAGGATAAAAACACCAAAGAGCCATTTGAGAGCAAGTACCGCTATGGTTATCAAATTTACAAAAAAGCGCTAAAAAAAGGTGTGTTATTACGCCCTCTTGGAGATGTGCTTTACTTTAATCCACCACTGATCATAAGTCGTGAAGATATGAAGTTTGTTGTTGATGTATGTATTGAGTGTATTAAGGAAGTTTTAGACTAATAGATAAAGCTTTATTCTATTAGTCTAAAACTGTAGCTATCTACAATGAGAATGGTATTTTAAACAACACCTTTATGTCACATCTCAGAGTTCAGGATTCCTTCTTTCCAATTGTACTAATGATAGAATATCACGTCAGTATACTATCGTTCTTTAATAGCGTACTTGCAATAGAGCTTTTTAGCAAAATCTCAAATTTATTAATAACATCCCAATTCACAAAAACTGAACATTTGATTTGTGGTATAATCATTTTACTACGAATATTTTTGGAAGTTTGATGAAAATGATGTTGAATATTGAAGGATAGTCATATATGTAGCCCCTTAGAAATGATGAATAGAATTCAACTTCCATAAATAAAAAAAGGAGTACTACATTGATAAATACTGTAATTTTTGACTTTGACGGAACATTAGCCAATACAAACGAATTGATCATCAATTCGTTTAAGCATATCTATACATACTATAACAAAACTTGGGATGAGGTCTATATCCGTTCTACCTTTGGAGAACCACTACGTATGGTAATTACTAGAGATTTTAGTGGTTATGACGTAGATGTGGTCACGTCACTCTTTAGGAATTACCAGTTTCAAAGATTTGAAAATGAAGTTTTTTTATACCATAACGTTAGGGAAACTTTGGAACATCTATACAAGAATGGAATCAAAATGGGCATTGCCACCTCAAGATTGAAGGAATCTACAGTAAAAGCACTAAAAAGCTTTGGTATTGATCATTATTTTAAATCTATTGTAGCCGCTGACGATGTAGCGCGACATAAACCAAATAAAGAGCCTTTAGTAAAATGCATGAAAGCGTTAAATAGTGAATCTGATCAAACATTATATGTAGGGGATTCCAAATTCGACTTAGAATGTGCGATTAATGCGGATGTCATTCCTGTACTAGTAGGATGGCAGTCTAATTCCCGAGATTTGGCTACTACGTATGGTGTAAAGCATGTATTAAATAACATGAGGGACTTGATTCGTTTAGTAGAGCTTGTTTAATTTGAACTTTATTAGCTCCTATTGTATTTAAAGATAGGAGCTACCAATAATCATGGTTTGGTCAAGTGTCATTCTATTTTGCTTTTAGATCTTTTGCTTTTAGCTGATTAACCGTCAATTTCAAATCCTGCAATTCCAATAGCTCCAGGACCACTATGAGATGATATTACGCAACCTGTTTGAATCCATACAATTTTTTTGAATCCTTTTTCTTTTGCATTGTTCTCCATATGCTGCTTTATCTGTTCTTCAAGCCCTAAAGAATAAATAAAATAAAGTTGTTCTTTATCCAGATTGTATCTTCCAAGGTATTCATTTAGATATTTCTCAGCTATACGGATTATTGAACCTCTAAACTTTTTGGTTGCAACTAATTTACCGTTCACAATTTCGATTAGTGGTTTTAGCTGAAGAATAGATGCACCCAAATAAGCAACATTGGACAAACGACCACCAGCCTTCAGGTATTCAAGATTGCCGGGAATAAATGATACTCTTGCTATAGCCACAAAAGACTCAATTTTTCCAATCAAATCATCTGGGTGCATATCTGGGTGTTTTACAATTAACTCAACCGTTTTAAGAATGATTGCTGCTATACCACCTGAAACATTTAAAGAATCGATATGATAAATATTTTCCATATCTTCTGAAGCAATAAGTGCATTTTGATAGGTACATGATGCTTTAGATGAATAGCTGATGTGAATAATAATACAATCAGGATTTTCTTCGGTTAATTTCTGAAATAAACACTGATATTCATTTGGATTTATGGCTGAAGTTGTTGGTATTTTTTTGGTTTTTTCATAATAATCATACACTTCTGTTACCGAGATAGAACCGTCTTGATAATCTATATCATCCATGATTACATGCATGGGAAGCACATGAATTTTATGCAGATTTATTAAATCTATCGGCAAATCTGATCCACTCTCTGTTACTATAATAATTTTCTTCATAAATTCTCCTTTTCAATTTGACTATATATTTAAATAATAATATTCCATTTCTTATGGAGCTAAATTACTACTGTTCAATACAAAAAATTCGTTCCTATTATGGAAATTGTCCTTTTAGTTCTAATAACATTCATATCCTTTAAATTAAGTATAACACGTTTATTCCCTATCTATTCCACGAACTTTGTTTCGTTAACAAATAACGTTTCTTATAAATTAAGTGAAGAATTACATGATTTCTTCTACATACTGCTAGTGATTTTTTATAAGATTATAAGAATTTTGTAATAATATAAATTAATATATTTTAATCTGAACTATTATAGTAAATCTCGCTATTACCTAAGAAATAAAGAAGTCGTTCAAATCAAAGATCTTGTTTTGCTGATTGTAAACTATGTTAATATATGCGGTTGATAATAAGTTTCTGTTTGAGTATACTTAATAGTGCTAGGTGAGGAAGGTTATCAACACTCACCATTTAGGGAAAAGTATTGACGAGGATATGTCTATCCTAAAATAATTAGTTTTGAGGTGAAAAATCTTTGAGTAAAGGAACTTTTATTACGGCTACAGGAACTGACGTTGGTCATGTTCTAATCTAAAAAAAACTATTTAGGGTTTGTAAATACCCCAAATAGTTTTTTATCATTTTGAAACTCTACATTTAATTACGATTAAATAGTAAAATGTAGTTTGAAAACCTTACAACGATTATAATGCATCAAGACCTTCTTCACCAGTCCTGATTTTTATAACTCGTTCAACATTCGTTACAAATATTTTGCCATCACCTATTTCACCACTTCTGGCTACTTTAATAATAGCATTTATTATATCTTGAACTTTTTCATCATGAGCTACAATACTAATTTGTACTTTAGGAATTACATTCATATAAACAGAAGATCCTCTGTAATATTCAGTCCAACCTTTTTGACTACCACAACCCATGACTTGACTTATAGTCAAACCACTATGATTCATTTCAAATAAAACTTCCTTTAGTTCTTCCAATACAGATGGTCTAACTATGGCTTGTACTTTTTTCACTATATTTCCTCCTTTAATCCATCCCTAAGAATGAAGGATAACCACTTTCGCTATGCTCTGAGAGATCCAGACCTTCTAATTCCTCATGATTGTCTACTCGCATAGTTATAAATACGCTAACTAACTTAAAAATAAGAAACGTTCCGATAGATGCAAGAGCTACTGTGACAATTGTACTAATAAGTTGAGCAGTAAACAATCTAGTATCCCCAAAGATAAGACCATTCCATTGTGGGTAGGGATTAATACTTCGATCAGCGAATATCCCTGTGGCAATTCCACCCCATATTCCACCTACACCATGACATCCAAAAGCATCAAGGGCATCATCAAATTTAAATTTGTCTTTTACATGTCCTATGGCAAAGTAACAAAGTGGACTAGCCACCCCTCCTATGATTATTGCAGCCCATATAGGGACAAATCCTGCACCTTGGGTAATCGTTGCCAGACCGACTATAGCTCCTGTAGCTGCCCCAAGCATTGTAGGTTTTCCTCTTTTAATTTTTTCAACTAACATCCAGGAAAGCATTGCAGTTGCCGCCGATATATTCGTTGTCAGTATAGCATGTACCGCTAAACCATTAGCTGCAAGAGCACTTCCTCCATTAAAGCCGAACCATCCAAACCATAGTATTCCAGTTCCTATAAAAACCAAAGGAATATTATGTGGATGATAGGATGTCATTCCATATCCCTTTCTTCTACCGAGCATAATGGCAGCTACAAGAGCTGATACTCCAGAGCTTACGTGTACCACGTGACCACCTGCAAAGTCTACTGCACCAAGATCTCTTAAAAATCCTCCAACACCCCATAACATGTGAGCCATAGGATAGTACACTACAATAGACCATAGCGCAGTAAAAGCGAAGAGTGCTGAAAACCTCATTCTTTCAACCAAAGCTCCAGTGATGAGTGCTGGAGTAATAATTGCAAACATCATTTGATACGTTGCAAAAAGGTTGTGAGGTATGGTAGCTGCATAATCACCATTTGGATCCCAAGTCACTCCATTCAGTCCGAACCACTGTAAATTACCAATTACTCCACCAATATCCTTACCAAAAGACAAGGTATAACCTATAAGTACCCACATAATTGCTGCTAATCCTGCAACAAAAAATGATGACATTATAGTATTCAGTACATTTTTTCTTCTGACCATTCCTCCATAAAAAAGAGCTAAGCCAGGTGTCATAAATAAAACCATTGCAGATGCGATAATAATAAAAGCTGTATCTCCACTATTCATAAGTAATCCTCCTTAAATTATATATTATGTAAAACTTATATATGAGCAAAAAGTAATTTGACGCAAAAAAAAATAACTTTCAATTAGCATCATCGCTTCATATTTACTTGTTAAAAACAAAAAATGCTACTTAAAGCTGTATATATATATACAACTTATAAGTAGCATCATCGCTCACATTAACTTTTTAACGTAATTAAATATATCAGAAAAACCGAATACATGCAATACAAAAATCAAAAGTATGCTAGGCAATATATGGGTTATATTATACTACAAAATTCTTCCCCCTCGATACTCTAGCTACTTCCTAATACGTATACTACTTTATTTTAAAATTTAAAAGGTCACAACTTTGTCAGCCCATTCAACCATATAGACACATTCAACCATTGTTGAAACTGAAAAAACATCGGATTCTTTCATACTTCTTGTATTCATACAAGTTCCACAAGCTAAAATCTCACCACCAATATGATTAAATTCATTTACATGAGCTGCCACATTAAAGAGTTCATGATTGAGATATGGTATTTCGACACCATCTCCAAGGAGAAAAACCTTTACTTTATGTCCAGTTTTATATGCAGTGACAGCAAAACGCATTCCATTATATGCTTTTTCATAATCCTTTGTTTCAATAATAATTCCTATTTTCATTCAATACACCTCCATGTACTATATGTATTTTACTATACCCCCTACTACAAATCTACCAACTTGATTTTTCTATTCTACTTAATCATATTTTATCACAATAAATATCAGATATAGGCAATATATTGCCCTTTCATTAAAAAATTATATACTTAATTCTACTTGCTCTTAGGTATTGTTTTTTATGTATTATGTTATAATAAAGGTAAGTTATAACAATTAAAGGAAGATGCTCTTATTATGAAAAATGTAAAATTAACAGAATATAGTCATGGAGCTGGGTGTGGTTGCAAAATCTCTCCAGAGATATTAGATTCTATATTAAAAATAACTGGTAGTTCACTAATTTACCCAAATTTATTAGTAGGTAATCAAAGTAAAGATGACGCAGCCGCCTATAATTTAGGAAATGGAACTGCTATTTTAAGTACTACGGATTTTTTTATGCCAATTGTAGATGACCCCTATACCTTTGGTAAGATTGCTGCTACTAATGCACTTAGCGATATCTATGCAATGGGTGGCAAACCACTTATGGCTATTGCTATTTTAGGTTGGCCTATTCATGTACTTCCCCCTGAAATAGCTAGTGAAGTAATAAATGGTGGGAGATCTGCATGTGAAGCTGCAGGAATACCTTTAGCTGGTGGACACTCCATCGACTCACCTGAGCCTATATTTGGTCTTGCTGTTACTGGTATTGTTGAAATCGAACAGTTAAAGCAAAATAATAAGGCCACATCAGGATGTGAAATTTTCTTAACAAAACCTTTAGGAATTGGCATTTTGACAACGGCACAAAAAAGAAAAAAAATTGAGGATAATCATATAGATGCTGCAATTGAAGCCATGTGTACATTAAATAAGATTGGTAGTGAAATCTCAACCCTTGAAGGCGTAGTAGCTTTAACAGATGTAACAGGATTTGGACTATTAGGACATCTTAGTGAAATCTGTGAAGGTAGTGGTATATCTGCAAAAATTGAGTACAATAAGGTACCCCTACTTCCCAATACAAAAAAGTACTTAGAAATGGATTGTGTTTCCGGTGGAACGAAAAACAATTATCAAAGTTATGGTCATAAAATTGGTCAAATGTCTGAAGAACAAAAATTTATTTTGTGTGATGCGCAAACTTCTGGTGGTCTCTTAGCTATAGTTCAAAAGGACACTATCCCTGAATTTCTTAAGATAACTGAAGCAGCAGGATTGAAATTGTCCTCTATTGGCCACACTTGTTCGGCTGGAGAAAAATTAGTGGAGATTCTTTAGGGAGATGAAGGATATACGTAATAATACTACTGAAGAATTTCATAAAATTGTTATGGAGAACTTACCCTTAATTGATGTCCGAGCCCCTATTGAATACAATAAAGGTTCTTTTGACAATGCAATCAATTTGCCTCTAATGATTGATGAAGAGAGACATCTTGTTGGCATATGCTATAAAGAAAAAGGTAATGAAGAAGCAGTAAAATTAGGGCATCAATTAGTTTCAGGTAACGTAAGACAAGAAAGAATAGAAGCATGGGCATCTTATCTAACATTATATCCTGATAGCTTGCTCTATTGTTTTCGTGGTGGACTAAGGTCTCAAATTAGCCAACAATGGATTTTAGAAAACACAGGCATTAGCATCCCCAGATTACAAGGTGGCTATAAGGCATTTCGAAATTATCTAATAGATGCCTTAAACCCTACTGCACAACAAAGTAAGCCAGTCATATTAGGTGGATATACTGGATCTGGTAAAACCATATTACTAAAGGAGTTAAATAATTTCATTGATTTAGAAGATCTAGCTAACCATAGAGGTTCCTCCTTTGGTCATTACACCTTACCTCAACCTACTCAAATAAACTTTGAAAACAATTTAGCCTACGCCTTAATTCAACATAAGGATAAACAACATAAGCATATGGTCCTTGAGGATGAAGGTCGTAATGTTGGTAAATGTTTTCTTCCAAAAGATTTAGCCCAATATTTTACTTCTGGGCCGTTAGTAGTTTTAGAAACCCCACTAGAAGAACGTATTCATCTTACTATGGTTGAATACGTTCTTCTAGCACAAGAAAAGTATGTGGTAACATTTAAACAAGAACTTGGTTTACAGGAGTGGTATACTTCTATAACTAAAAGTATAAATAAAATAAAAAAGAGACTTGGCTCTGAGCGTCATATTCAAGTGAGAAATGCTCTGGACTCTGCCTTTATAGATCAAGTAAAAACAGGAGAATACCACAAGCACAAAAGTTGGATAAAAATATTACTACAAGACTACTACGATCCTATGTACTGTCATCAATTACAAAAACGAAATGAAAAGATTGCATTCAAAGGAAATGCTCAAGAAGTTTTGGACTATCTAAAGAACCTTGTTTGAGTCACAAATTCTAGTAGATAAATAGTTGGAAAGTTGGTTAGTTGGTTAGTTGGAACCAACAACTGACAACTAGCTATCTGCCTATTTGGAACCTATAATAATCATCTGATATCCTTTGTACAAAGAACTTAAAACTATTATCTACATCAGTCGAGATGACAGTGGTGTTCAAACATAATAAATTAATCTTCATTTTCTTTTCTTCCTCGTTTCTTCATAGCATCCGTTCTTTGAATATAATAAATTATAGAAGTTTGCATGTCTTAATTCATCGGTAATAATTTGAGTTAACATATTGATATGTCTTCTATCCTGCATAGCAAATAGGATCTTTCGATATTTTACTACTGCTGCTAATTCTCCTAACATTGCTTGCTTTATACCTTGACAATATGTAGCCGGTTTTGTAAATTCCTCTTCTTTTGGTTGTGGAGGCATTTGCCTCATAAGTTCAAAATATATTTGCCTGAATAAATCAAAGTGTTTCATCTCATCATCTCGAATACCTGCAATAATGTCCTTATCTTCTTGTGACGGCGCTATACTTATTAAATAATTATAAAATAATTTATCTTCCGTTTCACCAGATACAGCATCTCTAATGAGTTGCATTGCCATTGGTAAATTCTGTGGATAGGTATATTGGTCAGCAGGTCTTATATAAGGGTTTTGAGATTGTATTGGTTGCAGATCATTAGGGCTATTGGGATAGTTACTATAATATTTCATAAATTCATACCTCCTAAAATAAATCGAACTAAATATTATATAAATTTGCTAATACCATAGTACGCTAATACGAATAATGATGTTACTAATTTGGACTTAGTAAGATAATTTAATTGTTAAATTTATAAGTAATTGAGAATAACTTACTTTTTCTGTATGTACTAAACACATTGATGTTTTCGGAAAACAGATCAGATTTAAATGAGAGTAATTAAATTATTAATAAGGTGGTATTGGCATGATAAAGAAAAAAAGAGTATGGATTATCGGAATTATTGTAATTTGTGGACTTGTAGCCTTTATCATTTATCTAAACAACGTGAAGGAATATCAACGTTCTATAGACAATATTCAGATTACTGATATTGATATTAGTAAAATTGATGATGGTACATATACAGGTGAATATAATGTTAATTTTATCTCTGCTAAAGTAGCGGTTACAATAAAGGAGGGAGTTATCACACGCATTGACTTGCTCAAGCACAAAAATGAAAAAGGTGCACCAGCCGAGAGGATTACTGAAGATATTATCAATGAACAAAAGGTGGATGTAAATACCATAACAGGCGCTACAAATTCCAGCAAAGTCATTAAAAAAGCCGTAGAAAATGCACTCCGGTGATAAAACTACTCACAAAAGCATTTTGCCATGGAGAAAACAAAAAAACTGCTTACTCTAACAGCCTTTATTCAAATGAATATATGATTACGAATTTAAGTTTATTTATGGTAAATATCTTTTTCATTTTCAATAGAAATAACTTCAATTTTTGCAACACTTCATCTCCTTTGATCGTTAGAAAAAATACCCATTATCTGATATTTTGATCACTAACGGTGATTTTCTTTAATGCCAAAAACTGCTGCCACTAATGAAAAAATAATAGCTAATGAACCAAAGATAATTACCACTAAATCTTGACTTTCTTTTGCTATATTCCAGTTCATAAATCGAGAAATTGGCACAATCAATTTTGTTAAAATAAGAAATACAATTGCTATAATTATATATCTAAGCTTGTATATCATGTGTGGAGACCCCTTGCCAAGAAGGAGATTAATTTTACCAAAGACACAAGATTAATTACACTACCAAGTTGTTGAAACCTTTATTTGTACTTACTTCGTCCTGTAGTATTGTTCCAACTTTCCACTTTCTAACTAATCAACACGCCAAATTATATTACATCAAAAGAAAAAATCAACAATTGTATTTAGCATTTCAATTGTTAATTGTACATTAAACCAAGCTAACTAACTGCGCCAACTAACGCATTAACAGCCATTGACCCCAATATAGCCAAATCCTCTACATGTAATTCTTCTGTTGCAGAATAATCATAAAGAACAGCCCCAGTAGCTTCAAATTCTTCATCCCCTAGCCACAGTATTAAGACAAGTGGAACATTGGGAAACACATTGATTTCTACTCCTATATCTCCAGAATTATATTTTTTGGCTCCCAATTGAGCACTAGCCTTTAAAAACAGGTCACCTTTTGTACCAAAAAACTTAACTAATTTACTAATTCCTTGTAACGCAAAGTGATCGTAAGCAAAGCCAACACCTCTTAACTCTCTAAACGGTACCCATATCTTAGTTAGATTGGCCTTCTTGCAGCGAAGTAGATAGCTTATAATCAACATCTTCCACATTAATTCTTCATCATTATCTATCTCTGCATTCTTTTGATTGGAATCGACTAATCTAATTTCTCCCATAGGATAAGAAATTAGATACTCTTTATTAAAATATAGTAAAGTAAATTCTTTTTTTTCATGATCATACAGCGCTCCACTTCTAGCAGCCATCTCTATTGGATCATGTTTAGCTAGTCCAAGACATAATTTTTCATAACAAACTTTGTAATTACTTCGTGTATCTACTACCACTTTACATTCCCCCTTTATAGGCTTCATAAATCCCATATACCAGTGTATTATTAGTTTCCATAATCTTTTATAAGACCTATTACACTGATTACACTCATATAGATGCCTCTTATAAAAAATATTTCTATATCCAAACTTGTTCGTCAACATGCTACATCCTCATACCGTAGCGTCTAAGGTAGATCACTAATTTCATACTCATTCTACAGTTCTTATTATAACGCATTTAGTTGCTATCGTATAAACAAAGACTACAATATATGAAAACATCGCCAATAAAGAGAAGTTATACTGCCAAGAGCATCACTTCTTGTTACTTAATAGTTGTTTTAAACCAAATAACAATATCAAAGTCATATTATTTCTTCTTGAACTGGCTAAAAAGAATTTCCTCTAATTCTACTACAGGCATAGGTTTATAAAAATAATATCCTTGGATTTCATCACACATATGTTTTCTAAAAAACTCAAACTGCTTTTCTGTTTCAACCCCTTCTGCAATCACATCAATTCTTAAATTTTTAGCCAGTTGGATAATAATTTTTGCAATAGCTTCATCTTTATTGCCTTCTGAAATGCCGTGAACAAACTGCATATCAATTTTGATTCGGTCCACAGGCAATGTCTTTAATCGGCTTAAAGAAGAATACTCTGTTCCGAAGTCATCAATGGCGATGGTCACCCCTAGTGCCTTCAGTTCATGAAGTACCTGGATAATATAGCCTTCTTCTTTAACTGCTGTACTTTCAGTAATTTCCAGCTCAAGATATTTTGAATCCAATCCAATTTCACTAAGGGTTCTAGCAACAAGGCTAACTAGGTTCGGATTTCGGAACTGTTCAACGGATATGTTCACCGCCATGCGTATAGGTGGCAGCCCCAGTTCCTGCCACTTCTTGTTCTGATGGCATGCTGTCTGAAGTACCCACTGCCCAATAGGGTTAATCAGACCCGTTTTCTCCGCCAATGGAATAAATATACCTGGTGAAACCATCCCTAAATCCGGATGTTTCCAGCGGATCAAGGCTTCAAGTCCAATGATTTCTTTTGTTAAAGCACTCACCTGTGGCTGGTAATACAGCACCAACTCATTTCTTTCCTGTGCCCGGTAGAGGCTGTTTGTCAATTGCATTTTTTTCAGCTCGTCTTCTTTCATGACAGGTGAACATAAGGTGTACTGATTCTTGCCCTTGTCCTTGGAGATATACATCGCCAAGTCGGCATTTTTAATTAATGTTTCGGCCTCTTCGCCATCTGTGGGATATACAGCAATACCTGCGCTGACCGTAATAAAAAACTCCTGGTTTTTAACTATCACTGGTAGATTAAACGACTTCATGATATTGTCAACAATCTTTCGAATGTCATCTACTCTGTGGATTTGGGTAATCTTGACCAAAAATTCATCGCCTCCAAATCGGGAAACGGTATCATGTTTACGCACACACCCAGACAGCCTACGTGCTACCTCTTTTAGCATTTCATCGCCACCCTCATGACCCATGGTATCATTAACAGCTTTAAAAGAATCCATGTCAATGAAAACTACACCAATAAGCTTTTCTGTTCCTCTAGCTAAATGAATCGCTTGTTCTAATTGATTTTTTAACAATATACGGTTTGGCAGACCTGTCAAAGCGTCGTAATACGCCATGTAATTGATTTCTTTTTCGGCTTCCACTTTTACTAGTGCATCTGCCAATAGATTTGCCAAGATTCTAAGCAACTCCTGATGATCTCCCCTCCACGTCTTTGTCTCTTTCACTGAGTCAAAGCGCAAAAACCCTAGGATTTTGCCTTTGTTGGTCACAGGGATGGACAGTAGCGACTGAATCTGTTGCTGTCTAAGTAGCTCTTTTTCTTCCCCAGCCTCAAGTGGCAACATTTCCACGTCTGGTATATGTACCACTTCATTTTTAAGGATTTGGCTAACCCAACACGGAAAGGTATCAGCCGATAACATTCTAACATTGTTCTTGGCTGGTTCAATACCTTCATTGCACCATTCACAGGTGTAGGTTACAGTTTTTGGGTCCTGAAAAAAAACAGAGAGATAAGTTCGATCCACCTGAAAAACTTCACCACTTAGTTGTAGCACCCCCTTGATTTTTTTATCCAGGTTGGATTCAGTAACTGTAACAAAATCAGCAGAAATTTGTGAAACCATCTTCTGAAACTTGATTTGAGCTTCATTTTCTTTAATACGCTGGATATATATTCGATTAACATAGAAAGCCATCCAAAGGGTCATACTATAAATACCAATCCTGACAATATGATCTGATCCGTCAACTTGCACCATAGCTATTGGCACTTTTATCCATACCCATATTTGTGTAAACAGAATAGAAATACCTAACCAAAACATCATTCGTCGCCTGTTGAAGATGATAGACGGAATCACAAATATAAAAGATACTGCCCATACAGTAATGCTTGCAGATTCAATAAACCTTAGGGTAATCAATGGGATAGATATTGACACAAGAATAATAAAAGCAGTGTCTTGATGGCCATTTTCATTTGGTATACGTTGAATTATTTGCAATAGTATCCCATTAGTACAAAGGAAAGCACTAAATAAAAGTACAGAAGTCAGGGGTGCGTGAATGACATAATATCGGGCTGCAAAATTCAACATACCTCCAAGGATAAACACCATAGACATAATATGATAGAACTTCACAAGGTTGACTTCACTCAATATCTTTCCTGGTTCAGCCTCCTCACTTTTTTCTATTGGACCCATAAGACCATACCGTTTAATGGCATAAAAACTGGTCCCAATAGGAATCATGGAAATTATAGATGACACCTGTGGAACGTTAATTGACATATATCTATACATAATTAAATCTGTTATCGTCCCCAATAATATTGCCATAGCAAAAGAGAACATCAAAAGATGAGCTTGCTTTTTCTTTTTAGGATCTATCGAGCTTCTACCCCAGCTCCAGAGCAGCCACAATCCAGAGATGGCAAAACTGACATAATAAAAGTTAAAATACCAATCTCCCCAAGTATTTTCCGATACATTAACCCATCCTGCTACTGTGTAAACCAGGTTATATTGCTCCCTTGCTAAATCACTGTTAAGGCCGAAAGCATAAACGTTCACTGTTACTGGAAGATACAACAGCACATAAAGCCACTTATTTTTCAGAATTTTGCTTCTCTCTGTCAGGATCAAGATAAAATGCAGTAGGATGCTGTGTATGGTTCCCCAACCGAGACAAGACACACGGCGCCAGAACAAGCTCATCTCATAATCCAATGCGGTATTGGCAATGGAAAAACCTAACGCCCATACGCTCAGTGAAAGGCATACAGCAAAATAGATGCGGTTTAGCCTATTATTCGTGTTGAGGAATAGAATGTATATCCCTAAAAAAATGCAAATGGCAAAAGTAATGAAAAACAATAAAGAAACAATGTATGATAATGACATTCTACTTGACTCCTTTTTTTACTATTCTGAAATAATGCTTATCAAAGAAAAACATCTGTATTACTACTGATAGTATATATCGGCTAAAAGTTAAAAATAATAACACTATACTTATTGGTTATTATATATAAGTAATATTCAGGTATTTGTTTAAACGAACTCTTACTCATAGAATAAGCAAAAGAAGCCCATAAAATAAATACGTGGCTTCTTAAACTTACTCGTTACTCTTATTTATTTGTTTACTTTATTATAACTCCGCTTTCTAATCACATCTTAATTTAAGCCAAATCTTTTCATAAAATATTATTGTATTTTATAGAATAAGCAATGATAAGTAGCTTTAACTTTATTATTTTCTGAAAATTTTTCATTATAATAATTGATTACTTTTCTGATAAAAGTTGGTGAAGTACATCTATTCTGTTTATTACTATTACTAGCCCCGGTTTTTCTTATTGAAGAGAAAAACTCATTACAGTTATCAAAATATTCATATTCAAAAATTTCTTTACTTTGTACTACAACATTATCTATATTCTGATTTTTTGTAACATCTTTACATAATGTAGATAATTCATTAAGTCCATAAAAAGACTGTCCTGAATATATAGGTTGTTTAGTACACAGGTCTTCATTTGCTTTCTTAAAACATTCATTCAATTCACAAAAAGTGTATTCCCCAAATGTAGAAAAGCAAAGGATACCCTTTGGATTTAATACAGTATATAATTTTTCTATTGTTCTAGGCATATGATTAAACCATTGAAAGGTAGCATTAGAAATAATAATATCATAAGTATCATTTAACTCCATTTCTTCCAAATCACCACATATAAAATCAACTAAAGGATTTTTAATTTTTGACTTTATTTCAGTAATCATTCCTGGTGCGATATCAACAGCGGTTATATGAGCATTTGGGAAAAGCTCAATTAAAGCATAGGTTACGTATCCTGTTCCACAACCAATTTCTAAAATATTTTTAACTTCAATGTCATTTTTATTGTTTTTCAGCATAAGTTCTATTAAGGAATCTTTCATTCTCCTTTGCACATTAGCATATTCATCATAATTTGTTGCGTTTCTACTGAAATGAAGTTTTAATTGTTGTTTATCAATCATGTATTATCTCCCTACTTTGGCTTTATAATAAATTTTGATATAAAATGATAACATTCATAAGGATTTGTAAAAAATGGGATATGACCTCCATTCTTTATCACTTCTATCTGGGAATGTGTGACTATGTTTCTAATATATAAAGTAGCTTCTAAGGGACATATTTTATCTTCCTCACCATGAATGATTAATAATGGAATATGTATATCTACTAATTTATTTCTTAAATCTTTTTGAATTAAATAATCAAGACCCAAAGCTAAAGAATCTACCGATTGAATTTTAATATTATCTTCCATTGTCTGTAGAAATTCTTTTTTATATCTTTTTTCTTCATCTGAAAACAATGAGCTATAAAAATTATAGAGTGTTTCATTTGGATTTTTATATAACTGAATTTTCATTTTTTCGACAATTCTTTTATCCCACCCTACATTGTATTCGTCTTCTTTATGTTGAATAAAAGAACTTGTACCTCCAATCAAAATTAAGTGTTCAATCTTCCACAAATTTTCTAAAACAATTTCCTCTGCTACTAACGATCCTAATGACCATCCAAGTAAGGAAAAAGAGGTAAGCTGTTTTTCTTCTATAATGTTTATTACCTTTTGTTTGAACCCATCTAATGAATCAATATTGTCCCATTGGATAAATATTAATTCAAAATCCTCTAATAAAAATCCACTAATTTTTTTCCAAACACAACTGTCCATTCCAAAGCCAGGCAACATAATTAAATAGGGTTTATTCACAATAAATCCCCAATAATATTTAATTTTTCTCCTACTTCTACTATTTTAACTAATGCTTCTTCTAAATCTTCTTTTGAATGTGTTGCCATTAAAGAAATTCTTAGCCGACTTGTTCCTCCAGGTACAGAAGGCGGTCGAATGGCCGGTATATATATGCCTTGGGATAATAGTATATTACTGAATCTCACAGCCTTGTCTGCTTCTCCTATTAAGATTGGAATGATTGGTGTTTTTGTTTCCATTACATTAAATCCTGCTATTTTCAGTTGGTCTTGAAACCAGTTTGAGGTTTTTAAAAGGCTAACTCTCCTTTCCTCATCTTTTTCAATAATTTCTAATGACTTTATAGAAACTGCAATTGTACTAGGCGATAAAGCTGTAGAATAAATAAAGCTTCTTGCTTTGTTTATTAAATAATCAATTAGATCCTGTTTACCAGCTACATATCCGCCTTCTGAAGCAACTGCTTTACTTAAAGTTCCCATAATAATATCAATTTCATTTTCTAAACCAAAATATGATGCAGTACCTGATCCATTTTTACCTAAAATACCTGTAGCATGTGCATCATCTACCATTGTCATCATATTATGCTCTCTTGCAATTTTGACAATGTCTGGCAATGGAGCTATATCTCTATCCATACTAAATACACCATCAGTTACAATTAAATTGTTTATTCCTTTATGTTTATTTATTTTTTTTAACAAATCATTCATGTCACAGTGCTTATACCTAATAAGTTTTGCACTACTTAAACGGCAACCATCAATAATACTAGCATGATTTAATTTATCAGAAAAAATTACCCAGCTATTATCACACAAGGATGAAATAATACCTACATTAGCCATATATCCAGTATTAAAAACTAAACTTGCTTGAGTTCCTTTAAAATACGCAATTTTTTTCTCTAATTCTTTATGTAAATCACAACTTCCTGTGGTTAATCTAGAACCACCTGATCCAACACCATATTTGTTGATCGCATCAATTGCAGCCTTTTTTAGCCTCGAATCATCACAAAGACCTAAATAGTTATTTGACCCTAAGAGTATACAATCTTTTCCTTCAATTTTAACCCTAGGGGATTGTACTGTTTCAATGTATCTAAGTTCTCTATATAATCCATTATCCTTAATTTTTGTAAGTTTATCTGTTATATAATTCATTAATTAATTCTCCTATAAAGTAAATATGATTTTTATTAATATATAACATAACAGAATCATTGTCAACCGCATCTACGCATCAAGGTTTACAATGTGCTATATTTATAAAACATAATCTCTTTTTTTATTAAATACGTTATTTACAACGTAAAAACACCCCTGTATGAGACCAGGGGTATTTTACATTCTAACTATTTTGTTTAATGATTATTTTCCTATAAACATTTGTGTCCAATAAGCTGTTCCATCTGAACTAGTAGCGTATCCCACGCCTAAATCAGTAAAACTAGGATTTAGTATGTTTTTTCTATGACCTTCAGAGTTCATCCACCCTGTTACTACTTCTTGAGGTGTTTTTTGTCCTTTTGCGATGTTCTCGCCTGCTGCATTATAGCTTATTCCAAAACTTTTCATCATATCAAATGGTGAACCATATGTAGGTGAAGTATGATCGAAATAGTTTTTGTTAATCATATCTTGGGATTTTATCTTTGCAACTTTAGATAACTCTGTATTAGCCTTTAAAGCTTTCAATCCATTTTTTTCTCTTTCCTGGTTAGTCAAATCCAGGACTTGTTGATCATAAGTATTTAATTGTTCAGCTTTTGGTGCTTCAGCTATTGGTGCTTCAGCTTTTGGTGCTTCAGCTTTTGGTGCTTCAGCTTTTGGTGCTTCAGCTTGTTTTTGTTTACAGTTTGTTTTTACACCTTTTGATGCTTGTTTTTGTTCACAGTTTTGTTTGTGTGCACAGTTTTTGTTTTGTTCACACTTTTTGTTTTGTTCACACTTTTTGTTTTGTTCACAGTTTTGTTTCTGCTTAGAATTTGTTTGTCCATTTCTTGATGGTTGTTTTTGTTCACAGTAGGTTTTTAATTCTGCGAGTGTGTTTATCTTCTTATTTGGACAATTGGTAGTATCACCGCTTGGACTTGCACCGACTACAGGTAACATGGTGAATAACAGTAATGTTATGATCAGTAATGTTTTTAATTTTTTCATATGTTCCTCCTTATAGTTTGTTACTTACATTTTACATTATAGATACATTTCGTTTACATTTCAAGTTGTAATATTATCCATATCTTTATTAGATCATATTTTTATTTTTATTACTCCTCTACGTAACTTGTATAGGTTCATATCTTAAAATATGAATAAATCTAGGTAGTAACAAGGAGAAACCCATCCTTGGATTTTTAATAGGATGGGTTTCTATTTTTGTTAACCTAGTACTTGGTCACAATTGTACCTTTGATGCAAAACTTCCAAACTTTATAATAATAAACTTGGAGAAGTACATAATGTCACAGAAGAATGCAAAAACATCAGCATCTTAGTCCATTAATTAAACTGACTTACAATAATACTTTTGATCCAATTCTCGAATAATCATATGTGCAACTTCTATTGCGACTTCTCCTGTTAACGAAACACATTGTTCCATATGTTTAGGTGAGCCAAGCTCCATATCCGTTGTTAATGTTCTACAGCATAAAGTTTTATGGTTTGATTTGAAGTGATTATGCAACTCATGAGCAAGGGCCATGGCCTTATTTACTTTCTCATCTTTCGCTTCAGTTCTCCCAAAAAAAAGTCCTATAGCCATGATTCCACCCACAACTGCACCACAGGTACATCCGGCGCCACCTATACCTACAGGAAAACCTGAAGCAGCTGCTATAATATCATCGGAAATTGGTAATTGGAACTCATCTTTTATCGTCTTAATTATTGCTTCAGAACAATAAAAGTCACCATTACTGTAATATCCTTCTGCCAAGTTTTTAATTTTCAATACATCTATTTCTTTAATCATTTTAATAGACCTCCAGTTTTAAATATTTCGAGATCTACTTAGATTCCAAGTAGTCTCATCCAGTCCTACTGTTTCTTTTTAGCTTATAACTTTTTAGGATATGTCTTATCTCTATTACAGCAACCCCATATTTATCCAATTAATTGATAATATTATACCATGTTTTTTATCACTAGCCTACATTATATGACAAATAAGAACAACAAAAGCCATAACTAGTAATTTAGTTATAGCTTCTTGATTGATAAATCATTAAAAGTAGATTGCTCCTGTTCATCCCAATGAATAAATAAAATTCCATTTGTTATGAAATAAATACCTACCTTTTGTTTATATTTCATCAACCATCCTATACCCCACTCCAACCTCAGTGACAATATATTTTGGTTCACCATGATTCCTCTCAATTTTTCTGCGAATGTTTGCCATATTGACCCTAAGTGTCTGATTTTCATAAGTATAATATCCCCAAATTTCTTTTATGATAAAGTCATGGGTAAGAACCTTCCCTGCATGCTTGGAAAGTAGCACAATAATTTTATACTCAATTGGCGTAAGATGGACCTCTTCCCCCTCAACAATTACTATTCTTTTTTCATAATCTATCATAAGGTCCCCAATACATATTTTTGTTACATTTAACAATGTATTCCCACTTATTTTTTGGCTGTGTCTTACAGCTGTTCTTATTCTAGCAAGAAGTTCTGACGTTCCGAAGGGCTTTGTAATATAGTCATCTGCACCTAAGTCTAGGGCTTCTACCTTTTCACGCTCATGGCCCCGTGCGGATACAACAACAACAGGAACTGAAGTCCACTCCCGAATATTTTTAAGAACTTCAATTCCATCAATATCAGGAAGGCCCAAGTCAAGCAAAACTAAATCAGGGCAATGTGATGCTATCATAGAAATGGCTTCCTTTCCCTTTGACGTTTTTATTACATTATAATCATTTGATGTTAAAATTGCTGAAATAAAATTACTAATTCCATTTTCATCTTCAACGACCAATATCAGCATCTTATTCTTCATTAGTTTCATCTCCATCCAGTGGCAAAGTAAACCTGAAAACAGCTCCACCATCCTTTTTATTGTTGAAAGCTTCCATTTTTCCATGATGTGCTTTTACTATTGTCATACAAATGGAAAGCCCGATGCCCATACCCCTCGAAGAATCTGCACTTCTTTTTCCATTTGGGACGTAGCTCTCAAATAAGTACGGAAGATCCTGATCTGAAATTCCTGTGCCATTATCTCTCACCTCAAATATGGCAGCTTTATTTGCCTTTTTTACTTCAACATCAATAATTGTGTTTTCGCCAGAATGCGTGACTGCATTTTCCACAAGATTAATAATAACCTGCTCTATTAGTGTGCCATCCATGGGTACAAGCAAAAGGTCACTAGGCACTTTTACATTTATTTTTCGGTCTTTAAATCTATTCCTTATTTTTCCAATCGCTTCAGCAACTATTTCTTCAATGGCCTCTAGTTCTTTTGTTACATTCATATTACCTTCATTAATTCGTGTTACTGCCAAGAGATTTTCAACCATTCGAATTAGCCATTGTGAATCCTCCTTAATATCAGAAATAAGATTGTGGTGGGTTTGCCTATCAAGTGAGTCACCATTTTCCAGTATCACTGAACTGGCTCCTAAAATACCAGTCAAAGGAGTACGTAGGTCATGTGAAATTGCGCGGAGCAGATTACTTCTCATTTTTTCCTTTTCAGATTCAATTACTATACGCCGTTGCTCATCTGATAAATACTGCCGCTCCAATGCCATTGCCACTTGTGAACCTATCATTTTTAAAAAAGAACGGTTATTCTGATTAAGTAATTTACCACTTGCACAAGATACTCCTAAAACACCCAATACATTTGCCTGTGAAATAACAGGCATATAAAAGGCGCCTGCCCCCATAAGAGTATCCGTTCCGGCACCTGCATATTTTTGATTAACAAATACCCAGTGAGCTACTGCACGCTCATCTTCAGACAGCATGAATAAAGAATTAGTGTCCTCTGATGATTGCTGAAATACCTCCGTTGAAGCATTTTGTGGATCTTGTGTATAAAAGATTACAGAACGGCTAAAGAGCTTTATGATATATTCATTTATCAAAACCACTATATCTTCAAGCCCCTTAGTTGCAAGAAGTTTTCTATTTATTTCATATAAAACTTCTGTTCGGCGCTCTCTTTCTACTGCAAGTCGTGCCTGTGTTTTGATACGAACGGTTAAAGTACTTGTAATAAGGGCTACTAGTAACATGATAACAAAAGTAATGGGGTAACCCGCATGTATGGTATAAAAGGTAAAATAAGGCTCTGTAAATAGGAAGTTGAATGTTAGTACGCTTAATAACGAAGCAACTATCCCATAGGCATAACCGGCGGTTACTCTTGATATAATCAGCACCGATAAGATATATATCATAATAATATTTTGATTACTGTTGTCAATCACACGAAGTCCCCACGATAAAAAGGTAGCTGCAATCAACAAGCCAATAGTTTTAAATGTATCAAACCATGAGTAATATAGATTGTTACCAAGGTGATTTTTTTTAGGCCTCTTGTAAGGCTTTCGTTCCGTACTATCAGGTATAATATGTAGTTCAATATTTTTTAACAGGGAAATAAGCTTATCCTCTAGATTCATTTCGAATAAGCTTTTCAATGTTTTTTTATTTCTACTTTTTCCAATCACAATATTAGTTATCCCTGAAAGCTTTGCATATTCAGAGACGATAGTCGCAATATCATAACCATTGAGTGTTACAATCTCAGCTCCTAATCGCTCAGCAATATCTATGTTTTTTCGTACGTTTTTCTTTTGCTCATCTGAGTAGTGTTCACTTTCTCTATTTTCAATATAGATGACTGTCCAAGGAGCATGGAAAGCTTCAGCAGTCCTTGCCGTCCACCTAATACATTTAGCGGATGAATTAGAAGGACCGATACACACAAGCATTTTTATATTTGCCATTTTTTCCAGGGTTCTTTTTTCCGTTTGATTCCCATGGCTGATTCTGTCTGCCGCTTTTCGCATTGCAATTTCTCGTAATAACCTTAAATTTTCTTTGGTAAAAAAATTATTCATAGCCGTGACAGCTCTATCGGGACTATAAATATTTCCTTGTTCTAATCTCTTTATTAATTCATCTGGTTCAATATCTATTAACTTTACTTTATCCGCATTATCAAAAATATAATCAGGAATCGTTTCCCGTACATAAGTCTGAGTGATCCCTTGAACAACATCGTTCAGGCTTTCAATATGCTGCACGTTTACCGTTGTATAAACATCAATACCAGCGTTGAGAAGCTCCTCTATATCTTGATATCTCTTCTTATTACGTACTCCGTCAGCATTGGAATGGGCAAGTTCATCAACTAAAATTAATTCAGGTTTTTTTTGCAAAGCCATATCCAAGTCAAACTCTTTGAGCTGCATTTTTTTATACGCTACAATCTTTGGTGGTAATGAAGAAAGTCCCATTAACAATTGTATCGTGTTAGGACGTGTATGAGGCTCAACATAACCAACTAGGACATCAACCCCACATCTCAATTGTTCTTGTGCATCATCAAGCATAGCATATGTTTTCCCCACGCCCGCAGCATAACCAAAGAAAATTTTCAAACGTCCTCTTTTATTTTGTTCATTTAAATGTAAATATTCTAGGATCTCATCAGGATTTGGGCGCTCATCATCATGACATACCATTCTTTCACCACCTTAAATATGTTATTATACTTGGATTAAAGTAATTCATCAAGAGCTAAATTTACTTTTAACACATTTACCCCTGGTTCTCCCCAAAATCCCAATAATCTCTCAGTTGTATATTCTTCAATGATATTTTTTACATGATTCTCATCGATATTTCTCTCTTTTGCAATACGTGCAACTTGATACTCAGCGGCTTCTGGCGAAATATTAGGATCAACGCCACTAGCGGACCCAGTAACCAAGTCCATAGGAATATCCACATTATTTTCTGGATCAAAGGAATGCCACCATTTAATTCTATCATTAATAAGTATTTCTTGCTCTTTTCCAACAGGTGATAAGTTTGACGTACCCAATGGTCTACCAATTAAATATTCAGGCTTTGTAAATTCTTGTGCAATCAGTGCACAACCATAATCTTTTTTTGTTTGGTCTTCTAATGAAACGGTAATGATACTGCCGTTGGCTTGATTTGGAAACACTGCTTGAGCAATACCAGTCACAATTGTTGGATAAATAATGCCACATATTATTGTCATAATAATGAAGCAAAACAGAACTGGTCTTATATTTTTAAATGCCTTTTTCATAAAATTTCTCACCTCACACAATACCGGATACGGTTAGCAATATGTCTATAAACTTTATTGCGATAAATGGTGCAATAAGTCCTCCTAAACCGTAAATCAGTATATTTCTTTTCAATAACTTTCCAGCTGGCATCTCATTGTATTTCACGCCCTTTAATGATAAGGGGATCAAAGCTATGATAATGAGCGCATTGTATATGATTGCCGAAAGAATAGCACTAGTTGCACTTGTCAACCCCATAAAATTTAATGCTGTCAATTGTGGATAGATACCGAAAAATAAAACAGGAATGATTGCAAAGTATTTTGCAACATCATTTGCCACACTAAAAGTAGTTAAGGCGCCTCTCGTCATCAGTAGCTGCTTTCCGATTCTTACTACATCAATCAGCTTTGTGGGGTTTGAGTCTAAATCCACCATGTTTCCAGCTTCCTTGGCAGCCTGTGTACCAGTATTCATAGCGACTGCAACATCTGCTTGTGCAAGAGCTGGTGCATCGTTTGTTCCATCACCTGTCATTGCTACCAAATGTCCCTTTGCTTGATAATCACGAATCAATTCAAGTTTTGCTTCTGGCGTTGCTTCAGCAAGAAAATCATCTACACCTGCTTCTGCTGCAATTGCTGCTGCAGTCATTGGATTATCACCAGTTATCATGATCGTTTTGATACCCATTTTTCGCAGGTCTTCAAATCGTTCTTTTACCCCATTTTTTACAATATCTTTCAGATAAATAACCCCTACAACAGTATTATTCTTCACAACCACAAGAGGTGTCCCACCATTATCTGCCACCCTCTTTACAATTTGATTACATTCCTCCGAATATTCTCCCCCTCTGTCAATGACAAGTGCCTTTACAGCTTCAGCAGCGCCCTTACGAATTTGATTTCCCTGATAGTCAATACCGCTCATTCTCGTTTTTGCCGTGAATTCCACAAATGTTGCCCCGAGTTTTGATAGATCACGTCCTCTAATGCCAAAACGTTCCTTAGCAAGGATTACGATACTCCTACCTTCTGCTGTTTCATCCGCAAGAGAGGAAAGTTGTGCAGCATCTGCAAGTTCTTCTTCCGACACCCCTTTTAACGGAATAAACTCACTTGCCTGCCTATTTCCAAGTGTAATCGTACCTGTTTTATCTAATAAGAGGACATCAACATCCCCAGCCGCTTCAATAGCGCGTCCGCTCATAGCTAGCACATTGGCTTGATTAAGGCGGCTCATGCCAGCGATGCCTATGGAGGATAGGAGCGCTCCGATAGTTGTTGGGGCTAAGCATACAAGCAATGCTATTGCATTTGTTATGGAAATTGCAGATCCAGTTCCTGCCTGACTGCTTGCAAAGCTTGAAAAAGGCAAAAGTGTCGCAGTTACTGCAAGAAAAATAATCGTAAATGTGACAAGTAGTATTTGAAGCGCTATTTCATTGGGTGTCTTTTTCCGGGAGGCTCCCTCTACCATTGCAATCATTTTGTCAAGAAAACTCTCACCCGCTTCCGCTGTTACTTGAATGATAAGCCAGTCGGAAACCAATGTAGTGCCTCCTGTAACAGCGCTTCTATCCCCTCCTGATTCACGTATTACAGGAGCAGACTCACCAGTAATTGCGCTTTCATCCACTGATGCAGCTCCTTCAATCACCTCACCATCCATAGGGATCTGCTCATCGGATTTGACATAAATAATATCTCCCTTTTTTAAAACACTTGATAATACTTCCGTATACTCTTCTATATTAGATGCTTTTTTTAGTTTTTTTGCCTTAACATCTTTTCGTGCGCTCCGTAAACTTTCAGCTTGAGCACGACCTCTGCCCTCTGCAATAGCTTCAGCAAAATTTGCAAACAGTACAGTAAACCATAGTATCAATGCAATAGTAAGGGTATATCCCGCCGCTTCATCCTTAATCCCAATAAAATTCAATAAATAGAGTGCCGTTGTAAATATTGCACCTATATAAACCACCAACATGACAGGATTTTTAACCTGAACCCGTGGTGAAAGTTTTAAGAAAGATTGTTTTATAGCATCACTGAAGATATTTTTGTTTAAATTTGTACCTTTCATTAATTTCACCTCATTTCATTGTTGTAAAATAATCTGCTATTGGTCCTAATGCCAAAACAGGTAAAAAACTGAGTGCACTAACTAACAGAATTATAGTTATTAGCAGTCCCACAAACAAAGTGTCACTTGTTAAAAGTGTTCCTTCACTTACAGCAACAAGCTTCTTTTTTGATAGATTCCCTGCGAGAAATATTACTGCCAACATAGGCACAAAACGTACTGTTAGCATAATAATACCACCTACTACATTTGTGAAAACGGTATTCGCTGTATACCCGCTAAAGGCACTTCCATTATTATTTCCCATAGAAGTAAATGCATAAAGTATTTCAGAGAAGCCATGTGCTCCTGAATTTGTCAGCCATAAACTTACCTGTGGCATTAGAACCGCAGCAGCTGTTCCAAACAAAGACGAAAGCGGAGGAACAAGTATAATCAGACACACCATTTTCATGTCAAAGGGTTCTATCTTTTTGCCTAAATATTCTGGTGTACGCCCAACCATCAGCCCTGCAATAAATACGGTAAGGATAACAAAAGCAAGAATACCATACAATCCACTTCCTACTCCGCCAAAAACGACTTCCCCAATCTGCATTAGAAACATAAGAATCAATCCACTTAATGGAGTAAAGCTGTCGTGCATTGCGTTGACCGAGCCATTGGAGGCTGCTGTAGTTGCCGTGCCCCATAAAGCTGATGTTCCTACACCATGAATTATTTCTTTGCCTTCCAAACTGCCTGATGCAGTCACCCTCTCAAAACCAGGAGCAGCATATACCTCGCTAATCGTTATACAAGTAAGAGAAATTACAAACAAGATCAGCATTACCACATAAATTGTTCTGCCTTGCTTGTTGTCTTTCACTGCCTTTCCAAACGATACACAAAGCGAAGCAGGTATCAGCAGTATTGACATAAGCTGCAATAAATTTGACAAATGTGTGGGGTTTTCAAGTGGGAAGGTTGAATTTGCTCCAAAAAAACCACCACCATTTGTGCCAAGTTGTTTAATTGCGATTTGACTTGCCGCAGGACCTAAAGGTATTGTCTGAGTGGCGCTGCTTTCCAGTGTGACAATTTCTTTATATGGGCTTAATGTTTGTACAACTCCTTGTGATACAAGCACAACAGATAATAGCAGTGAAAGTGGAATCAACACATAGAGAATCGATCTTGTTATATCTTTCCAAAAGCTTCCAATCATAGTTTCTTTTTTTCCTATGAAGCCCCTAATCAGTGCAAATAATATAGCCATGCCTGTCGCTGCTGATAAAAAATTCTGGACGCTCAAGCCAAGGCTTTGCGTTAAGTAAGACAATGTTGATTCCCCTGAGTAAGCTTGCCAATTTGTGTTGGAAATAAAGCTTGCAGCTGTATTAAAAGCAAGATGCCAGCTTGTTGGCCCTATTTGCTCTGGATTAAGTGGTAATATATTTTGAAGCATTTGAATACAAAAAACAAATATAAATCCAACAGCACTGAATGCAATAACCGAAAAGGCATATTTTTTTGGACTCATATTGTCGTCGTCCTGTATCCCCATGATTTTATATATACCACGCTCCACAGGGGATAGTATACGAGACAAGAAATTTCTTTGCCCCATCATAGCTTTATAGATATGTATACCGAGAGGAATTGAAAGTCCAATCAGTAATGCAATGTATACAATATCTTGAATAATAATATAATTCATAATTTTTCACCTCTGAACAAAACATAAAATAAGTAAATAAATAACGCAAGAGCAATGAATGCTGAAATGACTAAAACAACTCCCATAAACCGATCACTCCATTTCTTTTTTGATTAAATGTCCAAAATTCCGATTACTTTCTGCCTCAGGCTCGTCACAACATTTCCCCCTTAAATAACACTTTCCATGTTATCTACTAACTAAATATTATCACAACGAATATAAAGTTGTTATTAAGAATACTGTCAATTAAATAAAGATTTTGTTAAGATTTATATTATAGTTTCTAAATAATATGAATATGTATAATTCAACTTCATCATCTGAACTTTTCATATCAAAATTTTTAGTACAAACAAAAAAACCCCCAAGCGATGATGCGTTTTCCACCATTGCCTGAGGCCAAATTTCAGTCCATTTTCTACAAAATTCTATTGTCAAAAGGAACGCATTAATACGTTGCTTATAAATTTTTACTACGTTTTTATCCTAAATTGAAAAGAATACTCCCACTTCTTTAAGTGGGGGATGAATTTTCTCCACTCTGTTAAGAGTGATTCTTATTTTAGTAGCAACTAAAACTTCTTTAAGGTTTTCAGGGTAC
>MCHG01000181.1_pt1 | contig 31836 bp, 23 predicted proteins | sample 787351 | NCBI WGS metagenome assembly MCHG01 (sample SAMN05430296, study PRJNA330682) | permafrost metagenome | biome: Cold desert; feature: permafrost; material: soil; isolation source: enrichment culture inoculated with soil incubated with H2/CO2 at 20 degrees... ... | reverse complement strand
AACACGGAAGTTAAGACCTCCAGGGCCGATGATACTTGGGGCGCAAGCCCCTGGGAAAGTAGGTCATCGCCAGGTAAAACAAGCAAAAGCCATCCTCAAGGATGGCTTTTGCTTTTCTAAGTTCACTCAAAAATAGTCTCACGGTTCTTACAAGCTTGATGATTCCAACAGGTCGGAGTGTTTCTCTTTTTCATGCTTATTTGCCTCATATAAAAAGAGGAATCTCTGGTTACAATAGGAACAATGCATGGATCTACCATCATTTCCCGGTACTGGCATTATAAACCACCTCCTTGGTCTCGAGTATTTCCACTATTGTCGGCATTTATACTTTTTTATTGCTAAAAGGTGTGTGTTCTTTTTTAACTCCCTCATAGACTATATATGAGGTGATTAAGATGTGGAGAAGATGGATTAGAGATCTGAGTATAGAACTACATTGGATGAAGCGTAATATTATGCGTCGTTGGCGATTGGATACTCCAACTGTAGTTATGGGCATAATAGCTATAATTTCCGGCGTGTTATTGTTTATTGTAATCGGTAATGGAATTTCACAAATCTTTCGTTCGTTTGTTCCATGGGTATCAGGATCCCGTGTCGGCGAAGTATATTGGCAGTCGATCGGTTTTGGAATAAAAACAAGTTTTATATTTCTTTGTTTTAGTAGCTCGTTCATAATTTTTATTTTACTTAAATTGTCTAGACGGCGCTAATTTATCAGTTTTCCTAGTTCTAATTTGATATATTGAAAATATATGTAAAATATGGACAATCTGTACGTGAATATTGAATTCAATTCTTGCATAGGTGTAATTCTTGTGTTAAAATTTGTTGGTTGAAGGAGGTTGGATCCGTGGATTTTTTAACGGGCATTACGGGTGCGCAACTATTTAATTTATTTATGCTTCCAATCCAATTTATTATTATCTTTTTTACCTTTTATTATTTTGTACTCTCGCTGTTTGGTCTCTATAGGAAACAAGAGATAAAGGTACTTGAGCCTGAGAAAAGTTTTGCTATTGTGGTTGCTGCGCACAATGAGGAAACGGTCATAGGACCCTTGCTAGAGAATCTTCTATTATTGGATTATCCTAAAAAACTTTTCGATATCTTTGTTGTTGCAGATAACTGTACCGATAAAACTGCTTTGATTGCCCGGAATGCTGGCGCCATTGTTCATCGCCGATTTAATACGGAAAAGCGAGGCAAAGGTTATGCACTGGAGTGGATGTTCCACCGTCTCTTTAAGATGGAGCGCCAATACGACGCAATAGCAATTTTTGACGCAGATAACCTGGTGAAAGAAAACTTCCTTTTTGAAATGAATAGTAAGCTTTGCCAAGGACATAAAATAGTTCAGTGTTACTTAGACTCTAAAAACCCTTTTGATACCTGGGTCACTAATACTTTTTCTATTGCATTCTGGGTAACGAATCGTTTGCTGCAGCTCGCAAGGTATAATACGGGCTCTCTCTCGAACCTTCTGGGTGGAACAGGTATGTGTATTTCAACTGACGTTTTAAAAGAATTTGGTTGGGGAGCTACATCCTTGACTGAAGACCTTGAGTTCAGCATGAAAGCCTTATCTCATGGCATTAAGACGACGTGGGCTCATGATGCAGTTGTGTATGATGAAAAGCCCTTGACCTTTATGCAATCTTGGTATCAAAGGAAACGATGGGCTCAGGGCCAAGTTGACGTAGCAGGTCGTTATTTCTTCCCTCTTATCATCAAGGGAATACGGGAACGAAAAATGATGTATATTGATGCGTCCATACATCTTTTTCAACCAGCATTAGTGATGATCGCAACTTTTTTTATGTTGACAAATTTTGTGTCTGTATTACAACCGCATTACACACATGTATTTACCTTAGTAATGCCATGGACAGGTTGGCAGATCTTATCTGCAATTCAATACCTATACCCTGTTGCGGCGTTAGCGCTGGATAGACTACCCTGGCGGGCCTACGTTGGGCTTATACTATACCCCTTGTTTATTTATAGTTGGATTCCAATCGTCTTTTTAGGATTTATAAATCGTAAAGATAAACAATGGTCACACACTAAGCACACCCGCTCAATTTGTATTGAAGATGTTGCAAAGCAAAAAAAAAGTATCCGCAAACTAAGAAGCCTTTATCTTCACGTTGAACAAGTTTACTGAACCTCTTTTCCTGATCGTATATTGAATTGAGACTGTTCAGTCACAGTGTATTATTATAATGATAATTATAAGTAAAAAAAATCCTTTGACACACTGAGCATTTTTGTGTATACTGATAATCGTCAGTCCTCGGGTGATTAGCTCAGCTGGTAGAGCGCCTGCCTTACAAGCAGGATGTCGGCGGTTCGAACCCGTCATCGCCCACCAAGCTGAAACCAGAGAGGCTGAGGAAAGACATAGATTCTGAAGAAAGTGCTCATAGGTCATATGTACCTCGTGCATCTTAACTCAGACATCGACCATGGCCCCATAGCTTAGCGGCTCAAAGCGCCTGCCTGTCACGCAGGAGATCGTCGGTTCGAATCCGATTGGGGTCGCCATATTAATTGCCTCGGTAGCTCAGTCGGTAGAGCAGAGGACTGAAAATCCTCGTGTCGGCGGTTCGATTCCGTCCTGAGGCACCATGCGGGTGTAACTCAGTGGTAGAGTGTCACCTTGCCAAGGTGAAAGTCGCGAGTCCGAATCTCGTCACCCGCTCCACCATTATTTCCCTGGCGGCATAGCCAAGTGGTAAGGCAGAGGTCTGCAAAACCTCTATTCCTCAGTTCAAATCTGAGTGCCGCCTCCAAACAATTCATGCCGATGTGGCGGAACTGGCAGACGCACGGGACTTAAAATCCCGCGGGCTTAACAGCCCGTACCGGTTCAATTCCGGTCATCGGCACCATATGGGTTTGTAGCTCAGCTGGTTAGAGTACCGCGTTGACATCGCGGGGGTCGGAGGTTCGAGTCCTCTCAAACCCACCATAAGGAACATAAAGCTTCTCTTCGGAGGAGCTTTTTTCATGCTTAGAAATCGTTGGTACTGGCGGATCGCAGGGGGTTTAGTATTGCATACTGATTATCAAAGTAATTGCACAACCATGATAGAAATACTAGAAGAAGCCCCAAGAAACCCTAAGTTACGATAAGCAGTCTGTCAGGAGTCTGCATAGTAATGCTTACGTTGCTCCATGAATTGTTTTAATTCGTTTAACAACATTTGGACTATACTCTTTTATACTTATGGGTCACTTCTTATTCGCATGAAGATATGAGACCATAGAATTAGTTTAGAGGTAATAAAACGGCTCTCTGTGCCGTTAAAGGAGACCTATATATAAAAGAGTACCTAGTTGACCTAAGTAGCCCCTATAATGCATTCGTAGCTTTATTCGTTTTAGTAATACAAAGCTACGATCCTCTTGATTACCTTTCCGTACAGTCAACCCGCAGACACTTTAAACGTTGGGTTGTACATAACTTGGCACTATCCATAACCCAACGGTAGATCTTGTAACTTCATACACAGTGGCTCACTTTGCGTGAAGGTGGCTCAGCTCACAACTCCATTCACCAATTTATAAAACGTATTTCTTTTGAGGCCCAATAGTTCCATAGCCTTACCAGCTGTATATTCCCTGTTCTTCCACCGTGGATATACCTCGTCCCAATTATCCGGCTTTTCAACTTTCTTCCGGCCCTTATACGACCCCTTGCTTTTAGCAATTGCAATTCCTTCGCGCTGCCTTTCCAACATGTTCACTCGCTCAAACGCATTTATGGCCGCGATCATCGTCAACATTAATTTTCCAGTGCTGGTGTTAGTGTCAAGATTCTCTTTCAGGGATCTCAACTTAACGCCCCTTTCGTCTAGCTGCTTAACTATGTTCAGAAGATCCTGTGTACTCCGGGCTAACCTCGAAAAATCCTTAATAAAGATTACATCGCCTTCTCGCGCAAAATCCATCATTTCTAGCAACTTGGGTCTTTTTGTGTCCTTGGCACTAACCTTCTCTATGAAGTATTTTTTTATATCTTCATTCTCTAAAGCCTTTATTTGTCGTTCCTCGTTTTGATCGACCGTTGAAACACGAATGTATGCTATGTTCATTTTTCACCTCTTATTTTACATCTCAATGGGAATTTCGCTAAAAAGTCCTTTAACATTGTGTTATATTTTAACAATAGTCGTTCCACTTTTGTGGTTAGTTATGATATGCTGTGGATATAATGAATAATGAGGTGGTAGCATGTTTAGAAAATCGATGCACGATTTAGCCAACTGGAAAAATTCAAAGTATAGGAAGCCACTAATTATTAGAGGTGCTAGACAAGTAGGCAAGACATGGCTAATGAAGGAATTTGGTAAAACCAATTATGAAAAATATGCCTATATAAATTTTGACAATAACGAACGCATGGAAAGCTTATTCAGTGGTAATCTTGACATAGAAAGAATAATCACAGCATTGCAAATTGAGACTGGTGTTAAAATCGGGGCACAAGACACCTTGATCATTTTCGATGAGGTTCAAGAAGTGCCGAGAGCATTGACATCACTTAAATATTTTTGTGAAAATGCACCTGAATATCATGTCATAGCTGCAGGGTCATTGCTTGGCGTTGCACTTCATCCGGGTACATCCTTTCCTGTTGGGAAAGTGGAATTTCTGGACTTATACCCCTTGGATTTTTTAGAATTTCTAAACGCTATGGGCAACAATGAATTAGTAAAATTACTCGAAAGCAGAGATTTCAGTTTGATAACAAGCTTTAAGGGTAAATATATAGATCTATTAAAGCAGTATTACTACATTGGTGGTATGCCAGCAGTTGTTGCTTCTTTCATAGAAAACGCCGATTATGGTAAGGTGCGTCAACTACAAAAAGACATATTGTTGGCTTATGAACAGGACTTTTCAAAACACGCCCCCAATGAAGCAGTTCCACGAATTCGAATGCTATGGAGCTCCACTCCTGCTCAACTAGCAAAGGAAAATCGCAAATTTATATACGGACTCATACGACAAGGAGCAAGGGCCAGGGAGTATGAGCTTGCTATGACATGGCTGATCGACTGTGGGTTAATATATAAGATAAGCAGAGTGACAAAGCCAGATATGCCACTTATGGCATATCAAGATTTCAATGCGTTTAAATTGTTTGTTCTTGACGTTGGGCTGCTCGGTGCAATGAGTGAACTTGATATTAAATCACTCCTTGAGGGGAACAAATTATTTGAAGAGTTTAAAGGTGCTTTAACCGATCAATATGTACTTCAGCAACTCATTGCCAGTAGACAAATAACTCCTTATTACTGGTCCGCAGAAAAGGCTAGCGCAGAAATCGATTTCATATTCCAAAGCGGAATGAATATTGTTCCACTTGAAGTGAAAGCTGCAGAAAACCTCCAGGCTAAAAGCCTAAAAAGTTTCTGTCAAAAATATCAGCCAAAGTATGCGATCCGCACATCGATGTCGGATTACAGACATGAAGAATGGTTAACGAATGTGCCACTATATGCGATCAATGTTCTACCAAATATTTTAAAGGAAATCTCATCCTGACCAATTATATCACATACATGTTTATTTGTTGTCTATGATTATGATAAACATGTATCTGTTTATTAATAAACGACTATAAACGGACGGGATAAATGCTATTTTTGATTTTCAGCAATTGTTTGTCTAGACCATGCCCAAGTAAACAAATGAAAAGATAAAGCAATGTTTAGGTTGCTAAAAAAAGGATAACTCCCTGTGCAATTAGTAAAGGGGTATTGCCAATCAACGACGCAAAGCACACATGGCTGTTTTATTAGGCAATAAGCTATCAAATACAAAAGTTTCATAGCATTAAGTGATGGTAATGGTCGTATGGCCCGGTTATTAACATTACTCATGCTATATCAGTGTGGCCATGGAGAGGGTTGGAAAAACAACCGACAGTAAGCAACGCCGAGGCTGGAAAGGTCAAGAAGTTCAGGAAGTCATAGAACACTTTATTGCGATTTTACAATTCAGGACATCCAAGAACGTTGCCCAGGGGTAAGCAGACCAACCATTCAAAGAATACTAAATGAGTTAAGTCACGGGGGACATGAAAAATGCTATGGTGAAGTAAATTGACAGAAGGCGTGAGGGCAAAATAACAAAGTTTCACTCTTTTTGTACCCAAATGGTATTCGTTAATCGTACGTTTCAGATGTAGGGGTTAAGGGTAGGCTATATGCAGGGGTGAGAGCATATGACTGTGTATAGTGTGTGGAAGGACCTGATCAAACCAACGATATTCGCATACATTATTGTCTGCGCTATTATATTTGAAATCGTTGGTGGTTATTATTTGTATGCTAATTATACAATAGCTCTAGACTTTTTTTATTCCATGCAACCTCATTACGCAGTTCAAACCGAACTGTATGATGGAAGCGCAAAAAGAGTGGACAAGAAAACTTTTGATAAACTCCTTAATTACATAAGTGTCGAGATCGGGAAATTGTTGGATCAGAAAAAAGATGTCGTGGATTGATCAACCAAAAACACGGGCTCTTTACAAATAACTCTTTAATATAGAATTTTAAAATTAATACAAAGATCACCCACTGTGTGATATAAAATAAAAAAAACCGCTGTACAATTTTTGTATAGTGGTTTTAAGTTTCGGAGGTGATGAAATGAGCCGTATATTCTTAAGAGCACTTGAGATCCGATTTAATTGATATTTTTGGGTTTGTCTAATATACTTATCATGTTATTTTCTTGAGACGCATTGAAATATGTGGTGGCAGGAACTTCAACTGATGATGGTTATTGAAAGGGGTGCTTTTTATGGATTCACATAGGCAAGACAGGGCACCTATTTATGAAGCGCTTGAAAAGTATAAATCTAAGCGGGTGGTACCGTTTGACGTGCCAGGGCATAAGCAAGGCAGAGGGAATCCCCAGCTCACGGAATTCTTGGGTCAAAAATGCCTTTCGGTAGATGTTAATTCTATGAAGCCGCTTGATAATCTTATTCACCCCGTCTCCGTAATCAAAGAGGCGGAGGAGCTTGCCGCAGAGGCCTTCGGTGCAGAACACGCGTTTTTCATGGTCAATGGCACCACCGCAGCTGTTCAGGCCATGATTATGAGCGTTTGCAAACAGGGCGATAAAATTATTATGCCTCGTAATGTTCACAGAAGTGCTATTAATGCCCTAATTATCAGTGGAGCTGTTCCTGTTTATGTTAATCCTGGCGTTAATAAACTCTTAGGCATACCTTTAGGTATGTCTGTCGCTGATGTGAAAAGAGCGATTAAGGAAAACCCAGAAGCCAAAGCGATTTTCATTAATAATCCTACGTATTATGGTATTTGTTCCGACTTAAGATCCATTACGGAGCTAGCCCATAGTCATAATATGGCTGTCCTTGTAGATGAGGCGCACGGTACGCACTTCTACTTCGGAGACAACATGCCTGTCAGTGCGATGACAGCAGGAGCAGATATGTCGGCAGTCAGCATGCATAAAACTGGCGGCTCTTTGACTCAAAGTTCATTTTTGCTGAAAAATGGTCGTCTAAGTACCGGTCATGTGCGGCAAACCATTAACCTGACCCAGACTACTAGCGGCTCTTATTTATTATTGTCATCTTTAGATATCTCAAGACGTAACTTAGCAATGGATGGTAAAAACATCTTCAAAAAAGTTTCTTCTCTTGCTAATTATGCGCGGGAAGAGATCAACAAAATTGGCGGGTACTATGCTTTTTCCAAAGAACTTATCAACGGAGATTCGGTGTTTGATTTTGACCATACCAAGCTTTCTGTCTATACTAGAGAAATAGGGTTGGCAGGAATTGAGGTTTATGACATTCTCCGTGATGATTATGGAATTCAGATTGAGTTGGGTGATATAGGCAATATTCTCGCTATTATTTCTGTTGGGGATCGAGAACTGGCCTTGGAACGGCTGGTGTCGTCACTGTCCGAAATAAAAAGACTATATATGAAGGATAAAGCAGGAATGCTTGATCACGAATATATTAATCCTGATGTGGTGATGACTCCGCAGAAAGCCTTCTACTCTGATCAGCACTCTGTAGCTATTTCAGAAAGCACCGGGTATATATGTGGAGAATTTGTCATGTCTTACCCACCCGGTATTCCTATTTTGGCGCCGGGAGAGCGGATAACTGAGGAAATTATTGATTATATTACCTATTCTAAGGCTAAGGGTTGTTTATTAACTGGAACAGAGGATATATCCGTTGAAAACATCAAAATAGTGGAGGAATAAACATGGAATTATGGTATACAGAACAACACACTGCCAACGTCCGTTTTTCTATCAAGGTGGATAAACCTCTCTATACGGGGCAGAGTGAATTTCAAAGAATTGACGTTTTTAACGCTCATGAGTTTGGTAATTTTTTAACTCTGGACGGCTTAATGATGGTCACTGAAAAAGACGAATTTATTTACCATGACATGATTGTTCATGTACCGATGGCAACCAACCCCAAAATTAAGAAAGTCTTAGTTATTGGTGCAGGGGACGGAGGAACAGTAAGAGAGCTGACGCGCTACAATACCCTGGAACATATTGATATGGTGGAAATAGATAAAATGGTTGTGGATGTGTGCAGAGAATATTTGCCACAGACCGCCTGCAAGCTTGATGACCCGAGAGTAAAGATCTATTTTGAGGACGGATTAAAATTTGTCCGCTCCAAGGAAAACGTCTATGATCTCATCGTTGTCGATTCCACTGACCCCTTTGGACCCGGAGAGGGATTGTTTACAAGGGAGTTTTACGGTAATTGCTATAAGGCACTGAAAGAAGACGGCATCCTCGTTAATCAACACGAAAGTCCCTATTATGGGGAGTATGCCAAATCCATGCAAAGAGCGCACAAGAGAATTCGGGAATTCTTCCCAGTTTGCAGAGTATACCAGGCGCACATCCCAACCTATCCATCAGGTCACTGGCTGTTTGGTTTTGCATCAAAAAAATTCGATCCCCTGGCCGACATAGACGAGCAAGCTTGGAACAGTCTTGGGCTGAAAACAAAGTATTACAACACTGAAATTCATAAAGGGTGTTTTGCCCTGCCTAGCTACGTTAAGGATCTATTAATAAGTGCAGATGAATAATTCTTAAATTATTTATTTGGCAAAGAGGTAAAAATCAAGAGACTACTTGCAAAAATCCCCCGAAAGGGGGATTTTTTATGTTTATAAATAAGCTTGCCCACTATTATAGTTTGGTTAATACTTGCACGAATTTCTGGCTAGACTAAGCATAAGTATATATAAAAGTCTCGTCAGAGTTATAAAGAGAACCTGACATAAGCTGAATCGTTACAGAAAACATTGTTAAGGAGTATATATGTCTACTTCAGAATTTAACTCCAATAAAACATTCCAAAGCACTAAGCCTGCGATTAATTTCTTTGAAAAGAAACTAATCGCAGCAATAAGTATTCTTCTTATTTTTAACATAATGGATCTCCAGTTAACGCTTTGGGGAATTAGCCTTCACTTCATTGAAGAAGGCAATCCACTTATGCGGTTCTTTATTGGGAATAATCCCATATATCTTAAGATGCTTAAATTATTACTGCCAATCATTCTAGGGACAGCTTGTTGGAGGATAAGGTATACATCACGTAAGTTAGTTGTTTATGGCATGGGGGTGACACTAGTAGTCTATTTATTTGTCATGCTTCTACATGCCCACTGGATCTATACCTTCATGCTCATAAATAACTAAAGAGAGAATAATTATGAAGGCATAATTATTCTCTCTTTAGTTATTGTGACTCGTTTATCTGAAGCCCTAGATTACCTTCGAATTGTTCTCTTGGTAAAAAAGGAATGAAATTCCAGATTTATGGAGATATTATGACTGTCCGTTTCTTTTTTGGAAATAATTTTGGAAGAGACGTGCTTAGAGATTGACCCAACCGAAATATGACTCTAACTAGGTCATATACTTTAGCATGGAGGGATGCCAATGGAACATTCCGTACAATTATCAACGCAAGAATATCGCGAGAGTATCTGTGAATGTTTACGCGAACTGCGTGACCAAGAGCAACTTCCTTTGCAAATCGTTGAATTGCGTCAAGGTAAACGCTGGCTTATTGAGTGCAAATTTCATGATAGTTCGTCTGAGTCGACAAACGATGAGACTATGATTCAAAAAATCCATCGTTACTACTTAGCAAATGCCTTGGCACAAACAATTTTGCTACACTGGGAGAAAGAGCATGTACGTGAAATAATCAAAAAGAAACACCATCTAGAAGAAGATTGGCAAATGGTGATTGACCAGGCCTTAGAATATTTAAATAAAGGTCTAGGGCAAGTTCGAGAGTATAGTGTGAACCGCAAGACAAGTCTCGTTACCCAGATCTTAAGTTGCTTAGAGCATAGTGCTGTTTTTGATATAGAGGGGTTTTTACGTTTTCGTGCACACGAGTATAAAGACGATGTATTCAAGGCTGTAGAGTATGCCCTTGACGAATATGTGATTGAAAAAGAATATCTGGACTTTATCCTGCTCTTAAAACAGTTTGTGGATAGCCAAAAACCACGCTTAGAGTGGCTACATGTTGGTATGACCCCACAGGGGAAGTTCCACCTGTATAACAATGAAGGAGTCAAAGTAACGCATCAATTTCTAGAGGATTACCAACTCGATAATGTCCACGAGTTAGGATATGAAGATCTCTTGGTCAGTGCTTTGATAGCCGTTGCCCCCCGTCAAATTACGTTGCATATTCGTTATGAGGGTTACAAAGATACGTTAAATACCATTCGAAGTGTCTTTGGAGATAGAGTGAGTGATTGTCAAGGATGTTCTTTATGTGAAAAATTTTGACAAGCTAACGATTATTGATATAATGAACTATCGGAATTCTACCGAATAATTTGCAAGTAATAAATTGTTGTTAGAGTAGTATAATTCGTAAAGCGTTGAAAGGGAGAGTATCCTGAACTGTCGTGTAAGAGATGAGATGCCATGGCTGAAAGCATTTCTCACGAACGTACAGGAGAAAACCACCCTTGAGTGTTGGGCTGAAAATTTGTAAGCTTAGCCGTACCCCGCGTTAAGGGATATCGAGTGAGAGGTAATTCTAAGGACCTTTCAATTGGGTGGAACCACGGGAGTGAACTCTCGTCCCTAGTAGGGACGGGAGTTTTTATTTATTAATGGGTAAGGAGTGATTTTTATGATTCAGGTCACCTTAAAAGATGGTTCAATTCGCGAGGTTGAGCCAGGAACGACAATAGCAGGACTTGCAGCAACTATATCCCGAGGATTAGCGAAGGTCGCAGTGGCTGGGAAAGTCAATGATAAGATGAAGGATCTGTGCTATCCTCTAACGGAAAATACGGCGGTCGAGATCGTAACGATTGATAGTGAGGAAGGATTAGACGTATTAAGACACTCGACAGCGCATTTGATGGCTCAAGCAGTAGGTAACCTATTTCCAGAGACGAAATTCGGAATTGGCCCGTCGATTGCTAAAGGCTATTATTATGACTTTGACTCTGAACATGTCTTTACTCCAGAGGACTTGACAAGTATTGAGAAAGAAATGATTCGTCTTGTGAAGGAAAAGCATTCCTTCGAACGGAGAGAAGTTTCTCGAGCAGAGGCACTTACTCATTTCGGTGGTTTAGGTGAAAAGTATAAGGTTGAACTCATCGAGGGCCTTCCGGAAGACGCCACAATTTCGATGTACACTCAAGGAAGTTTTACAGACCTTTGTGCTGGGCCTCATCTCCCTTCGACAGCTAACATTAAAGCCTTTAAACTCATGAGCTTGGCTGGCGCTTACTGGCGGGGAAGCGAGAAAAATAAAATGCTTCAGCGTATCTATGGAACCGTTTTTGCTAAACCCGCAGATTTGGCAGATCACCTTTATAAGCTGGAAGAAGCTAAGCGACGTGACCATAGGAAACTCGGCTTAGAGCTTGATCTCTTTAGCTTACACGAGGAAGGACCCGGCTTTCCTTTCTTTCATCCCAAAGGGATGATTCTACGGAATGCGCTTGAGGATTTTTGGAGACAAGAACACCGGAAACGGGGATATCAGGAGATTAAGACTCCAATAATCCTTAATCGTTCGATGTGGGAACAATCTGGGCATTGGGATCATTACCAAGAAAACATGTATTTCACCGAAATTGATGACCAGGACTTTTGCATAAAACCTATGAACTGTCCGGGTGGCATGATTATGTATAAGACAAAAATGCGTAGTTATCGTGACCTACCGCTTCGTGTCGGGGAATTGGGACTTGTACACCGCCATGAACTTTCGGGTGCACTCCACGGTTTACTACGTGTCCGAAACTTTACTCAGGATGATGCGCATATCTTCATGCTCCCATCTCAAATAAAGGAAGAACTCATTGGAGTTATTGAACTCGTCGACTATTTCTACAAGGTATTTGGCTTCGAGTATAATGTGGAATTATCCACTCGTCCTGAAGGATCTATGGGCTCGGATGAGGACTGGGAAACAGCCACTAAGGCGCTTCAAGACGCATTAGAGGATAAAGGTATAGAATACAAAGTTAATGAAGGCGATGGGGCATTCTATGGACCTAAGATCGATTTTCATGTGAGAGATTGCCTCGATCGGACTTGGCAGTGTGGAACGATTCAACTCGATTTCCAAATGCCTGAGAAATTTGACTTAAACTACATTGGAGAAGACGGTCAAAAGCATAGACCAGTTATGATTCATCGAGTCGTGTATGGAAGTATCGAACGCTTCATTGCTCTGTTGACTGAACACTATGCAGGGGCTTTTCCTGTCTGGCTGGCACCTGTTCAAGTTCGCATTCTGCCGATTAGTGAGAAGCACCATGAGTATGCCAAAGCGCTAGTCTCTCGTCTCAATGAACTCGATGTGCGTGTAGAGGCGGATGAACGCAAAGAAAAGATTGGCTATAAGATTAGAGAGTCTCAAACTGAAAAGATCCCATTTACGTTAGTCGTTGGAGATCAGGAAGCTGAATCCGACATGGTAGCAGTCAGACGGTACGGTCAAGGGGATGCTGGAGAAAAGATGACAGTTGAGGCATTTATTGAACTTCTCCAGGGAGAAATTAAGAGTAAAGTAATTCATAAAGTTGATACAAAAGAAGTCTAAGAAGAATAGTATGAGTGATAGGCTCAAGAACTAGGCGCAAGAACATCGAAACTGCAACATGGAGAGTTGACAAAGACCGTTTATTAATGTATGATATTCGATGTCAAGCAGAAGCCATCCGCTTCTCACCTTACGGCGTTCGTCGATAAGGTATCTTCTGGTCCTGAGCTTAATGTGTGCTCGAGATTGTTTAGAAGACGGGTGGTAATTCATCCGTCTTTTTTGTGTTGAGCGGATATTTTAAGTGGAGGTGGTTTCTTATTAGCAAGGACTTAAGACTAAATGACGAAATTCGGGTTCGGGATGTTCGTCTCGTCGGTGAAGAGGGAGAACAACTTGGAATCATGGCGACTAGAGATGCCTTGAACATTGCAGTCGAGAAATCTTTAGATCTCGTAGAGATCGCACCGACGGCAAAACCGCCGGTCTGCAAACTAATGGACTATGGTAAGTACAAGTACGAGCAAGCCAAGAGAGACAAAGAGGCTCGTAAAAAGCAAAAGAATATGGAAATTAAAGAAGTTAAATTGCGTCCCAATATTGAGGATCATGACTTCGAAACCAAAGCCCGCAATGCCCAACGCTTTTTACTCGATGGAGATAAAGTTAAGGTGACGATTATGTTCCGTGGACGGGAAGTTACCCACCCAGAGCTTGGAAAGGCATTATGCGTGAGACTCGCTGAATTTTGCAAAGCAGAGTGTACAGTAGAACGTGAAGCCAAGCTTGAGGGACGAAACATGATCATGATTTTGGCTACGCTTAAACACGATTAATACCATAAGGGGGATTAAGTAAATGCCTAAAATGAAAACTCACAGAGGCGCAGCAAAGCGCTTTAAGAAAACAGGAACTGGAAAAATCATCCGTATGCACGGATACACAAGCCACATGTTAGAGAAGAAATCACCGAAGAGCAAACGTCACTTGCGCTCTTCTACTGTAATGGACAAGTCTGATGTAAAACGAATTAAGAGTTTAATTGCATACCTATAAATATTATTTGATCTAATAAGGAGGTCTTCGTCATGGCCCGTGTAAAAAAAGGCGTAACCAAACATGCACGCCACAAAAAAATATTAAAATTAGCTAAAGGATACCGTGGGGCGAAAAGTAAACTCTATCGTCCAGCTAATGAGCAGGTCCTAAAATCCTTGGCTTATTCCTATGCCCATAGAAAAGATAACAAAGGTAACTTCCGTAAGCTCTGGATCGCCAGAATCAATGCTGCTGCCCGTATGAACGGTTTGTCCTATAGCCGCATGATGAACGGTTTGAAAAAAGCTGGAGTTACTGTCAATCGAAAGATGCTGGCAGAACTCGCGATCAGCGATGCCGCGGCTTTTACAGAAATCGTAAATGTCGCCAAAGTACAAGTCAAAGCTTAAATAAAACAGGGAGGGTGCAAATGCACCCTCTTTTTGGTAGTAGGGGCAATTCATGAATTGCCCGTACAGGTTTTCTAGCCCGTACAGGTCAATCCATGAATTGCCCGTGCATTTTTTGTGACTAGCCCCTGGAGGTAGAGTAGATGATTGAGTCTTTGCAGAATGAACAGGTAAAATATGTGGTTTCTTTGCAGCGGCGTAAAGTCCGCGAGGAAGCCCAATTGTTTGTGGCTGAAGGCTGGAGGTTTGTCGAGGAAGCAGTTCGCAGAAATGCTCCTATCAAGAAGGTTTTTGTTTGCCTGGAACGTGAGACGATAGAGTGGAAGCCCCTTCAGCAAAAGCTACAAGAACGAAACATCCCTTATGAGGAAGTGGATGAGCGCGTTCTTCGCAAAATGAGTGCAACGGAAGAACCTCAGGGTATCTTAGCTGTTGTACGTCAAACGACCTACACCTGGTCAGAGGTACATATTGATAATAATTCTGTCTTGCTTGTTTTGGATGGTATACAAGATCCTGGGAATTTAGGCACAATTTTGCGCACGGCCTTGGCTTCAGGCGTGCGGTATGTGTGTTTGACACAGGGAACTGTTGATTTATATAATCCGAAAGTGTTGCGGAGTACAATGGGGGCTATTTTCTCCCTAATCTTACTAACTGGACTTCAGCCAAGGGATATTTTGGATTTTTGTCTGGACCAGGGATTGAATGTTTTTATGGGAGATATTCAGGGCAGCTTGGTTTACAATACCCGATTGACAAATGGGCCACTGGCCCTTGTCGTAGGAAACGAGGGAAATGGACCATCTCCGTCCTTTCAGAGCGCAAAGGTCCAGCGTGTTACGATTCCTATGTCTCACGACGTCGAGTCACTTAATGTGGCGATGGCTACTGGCATATTGCTCTATGAAATCGTTCGCCAAAGGGGTTTGTTGTAAAACATTGAAGAGCTATGCTATAATTTTCCTTGAACAAGTGATGATGTAAATTGACGACAACTAATGCGATGATCAGGTTAAAAGAGTGTTTTCTTTTCAGGGAGGTATGGCCAAGACTGGGAGCCAGCTAAGAAGATACCCACCTCTTATAATTGAGGTTAGATTTCGCCTGGGAGTGGCCTGCTGATCGTAGGTAGGCCCGGTTTCCACCGTTAACAGGAGCTTAAGTGTGGCATTTGGTCAAACTAGGGTGGTACCGCGAGAGTAGACGCTCGTCCCTTTGAACAAGGGACGGGCGTCTTTTTTTATAGGCTAGGGGGCAATTCATGAATTGCCCCTACGGCAATCGAAGGATCCTGTGGTAGGGGCAATTCATGAATTGCCCTTACAGGGTACACAGCTGTGATATATTCGGAAAGGGTGGTTCACTTGAAGAAAGAAATACAACGTATTGGAGAAGAGGCATTAAGAGAACTGAAGGAGCTAGATGGACTGGAAGCTCTCCAAGTGCTTAAAGTGAAAGTCCTCGGAAAAAAAGGATCGTTAACCGCATTGTTGCGCCAAATGGGGAGCTTAAGTCCTGAGGAGCGACCAATCATGGGGCAAATTGTCAATGAGGTACGTAGTCGTCTGGAACAAGCGTGGGAAGAACGTGGTGCGGAGTTAGACCTGATGGCCCTCCAGAAGCGATTGACTACAGAACGTATTGATATCACGTTACCAGGGCTTCGTGTTCCGCGTGGACATATTCACCCTCTTACGCAGATCGTTGAAGAGATTGAAGATATCTTTTTGGGAATGGGATTCCAAATTTCCGAAGGGCCAGAAATAGAGACGGATTATTATAACTTCGAAGCCCTTAATCTACCAAAGGATCATCCAGCTCGAGAAATGCAAGATTCCTTCTATATTACCGAAGAGATTTTGCTGCGAACGCACACGTCTCCCGTTCAGATTCGAACGATGGAAAAGCTCTGTCCAGCGCTCCCAGTGAAAATTATTGCTCCAGGAACAGTTTATCGTAATGATGACGATGCAACTCATTCTCCGATGTTCCACCAGGTAGAAGGACTTGTTGTAGACAGTGGCATTCGTTTGTCAGATCTCAAGGGGATTCTTTTGAATTTCTCCCGCCAAATGTTTGGTGAATCCAGAGAAATTCGTTTAAGGCCGAGCTTTTTTCCGTTTACAGAGCCAAGCGCAGAAGTGGATATCTCCTGTATGCTTTGTGGGGGAGTAGGCTGCCGTCTGTGCAAAGGGACTGGATGGATAGAAGTATTAGGGTCGGGAATGGTTCATCCCAAGGTCATAGAAATGGGCGGATATAATCCGAAAGAGGTCACGGGATTTGCCTTTGGTATGGGAGTCGAGCGAATTGCCATGCTGAAATACGGAATTGAAGATATGAGACTCTTGTTTGACAATGATTTACGTTTTTTACAGCAGTTTTAAGGGGGGAAGATCATGAAAGTCAGTTTAGAATGGTTGCGCGAACTCGTTGATGTCGATCAGAGCGCAGAAGAGTTAGCGGAAACGTTAACTCGCGGCGGGATCGAAGTCGAAGATGTCGCGAATCTGAATAAAGGATTCGAAAAAGTAGTGATTGGTGGGTTAGTCAGTTTAACCAAACATCCGGACGCAGATCGACTCTTGGTTTGTGTTGTGAATGTGGGTCAAGAGGAAATTGTTATTGTCACTGGCGCGCAGAATTTACAGGTTGGAGACCGGATACCGGTTGCCATGGTAGGTTCGACCCTTCCTAACGATCTTGTAATCCGAAAATCCAAGCTCAGAGGGGTTGTCTCTTACGGTATGCTGTGTTCGCGTGAAGAACTTCTTCTTGATGCGACGGTAGGTTTGGAACGCAGTGCAGAGGGGATCTTAATTTTATTACCGGATGCCCCAATCGGAGAAAATTACGGCAAATATTTAGGGCGCGAGGACAGTGTCTTAGACTTAGAGCTCTATCCGAACCGGCCAGATTGTTTGGCAATGATGAATGTTGCGCGTGAAGTCGCGTCTCTCACCCGGAAAAAGCCTCATTTGTCGAAATGGGCACAACAAAATCAGGAGCTTTCTCTGCCAACGGCCTCAGATCTACGGATCATCATCGAGGAGGGGGATCTATGTTGGCGCTATGCAGGCTTAGTGGTTGAGGATGTTAGAATCGCTCCTTCTCCAGAGTGGATGCAGCGACGACTTAAAGCCGCTGGAGTTCGCCCTATCAATAATATTGTTGATATTACGAATTACTGTATGTTGGAAATGGGACAACCCCTACATGCCTTTGACCGGGATAAGATAAGTGGGGATGTTCACGTACGAGCTGCCTATCCCAATGAAGTTATTGTTTCCTTAGATGGTGTGGAACGTTTTCTTCAAGCAGATACACTAGTTATCGCAGACGACCATCAAGCCTTGGCGGTAGCTGGGGTCATGGGTGGGCTAAATAGTGAAGTGACCCAGAATACGAAGCGGTTACTGATTGAATCCGCGCATTTCTCTGCAGTAAGTATTCGCCGAACAAGCCGTCGCTTAGGACTCAGGTCTGAAGCTTCTAACCGCTATGAAAAGGGAATTAACCCCTATGGATGCGTGGCTACCCTAGGGCGGGTTTGTGATCTGATCCTAGAATTAGGGGTAGGTCGTCCGGTAGCCCTGTTGGACGAAGTAAAGCACCTCCCTCCTAACCGCAGAGTGAGACTCTCTGTCCAACATACTTCAACCGTGCTTGGCCTCGCCCTTGAAACATCGGAGATTCGCCAGGTTCTGGAGGATTTGAATTTTGAGTATCAGGAACAAGCTGATTTATTCGACGTTGAGATACCATCCTATCGTTCAGATATCGAGATTGAACAAGATCTGATGGAAGAAGTAGCACGTCTGATCGGGTATGACAGAATTCCGACAACCCTTCCTCAAGGGGATCAGACGCAAGGGAGTAGAACGCCTGTTCAAGAGTTTCGCCGCAGACTGCGTAGGGCATTGGCCCAATCTGGAATGGATGAGGTAATTACTTATTCGTTCACTCGCGCGGAGGCAGATGCTCAGTGGGGTAGCGCAAAGCATTCGATCCCTTTGTTCAATCCGTTAAGGGATGAACTAGGTGTGATGCGTACCACTTTAGTGCCCGGACTACTAGATGTGGCCGCTCGGAATGTTGCGCGCCGAAACACGGATGTGAGTATCTTCGAGATCGGAAATACTTATTGGGGAGAGGAGCAACCTTTGCAAAATCTTCCTCGAGAAGAATTGCGAGTATCTGGACTAGCAGTAGGAAAGAGTGGCAGACATTGGCTAAACCAATCAGTTAACTACGATTTCTATTATGTTAAGGGAGTTTTAGAGGGGTTGGCTCAGGAATTTGGACTTAAATTGGAATACCGTGTCGCTAAAAATCAGTCCTTACTACACCCTGGGCGTTCCGCTGACGTTTATCTGCAGAACCAGTGCATTGGATTCCTAGGTGAGATGCATCCTTCTCTGGAAAAAGAGTGGGAGCTGGAACGGGTAGTATTATTCGAATTAGAGTTTAATCCATTGTTCGCCCGGATGAGACAAACCGTTCGTGCCCACTCCATCCCACGTTTCCCTGCCATACAAAGGGATTTGGCAATCGTCGTAGCAATAGAGACTCAAGCAGACGCGGTTATGTCTAAGATGAGAATGCTTGGTGGAGAATTATTACAACAAGTAGAAATATTTGATGTCTATACGGGAAAACCCATACCAGACGATCGCAAAAGTCTAGCGTTCATGCTGCGTTATCAGTCCCTAGAAAGAACGTTAACCGATGAGGAAGTAAATATTCTAAATTCGCGCATTTTAGACGGAATTCAGCAGGAATTCGCCGCTGAATGGCGAAAATAGTTAGGGAAGAATAAAGCAGAATGGCATTTAAGAGAGCGAGGGAAAATTGTGGCACATGAAGTAGTCAAAATCACCGTTGAGATTTTTGGAGAAAAGCATGTGGTCCGTGGTGATGGGACAGCAGCATATATCCAAGGACTAGCGCATCAGATTGATAAGAAGATGCGCCTAATTGCTCAACGGCTACCTCGCTTAAGTGTTCACCAGATGGCTATATTGACCGCCCTAAATCTAGCAGATGAACTTGCAAAATTACGAGAAGAACAAGAAACCTTAATGCAGCTACTCGGTGAAAAAACAGAGTAGCATGGAGTACCGTAAAATGAGATTTACAATTGGGAAAAACTTAAATAATGTTCGGAAAAAACGAAGATTAAGTTTGGACAAAGTTGCTGACTTAACAAGTGTCAGTAAAGCAATGTTAGGACAGATTGAAAGAGGGGAGTCTACTCCTACAGTAAACGTCCTCTGGAAAATCGCAACAGGGTTAAAAGTGTCGTTTTCCTCCTTATTAGGGAATGGGGAAGAAGATAAAGAGACACTTTTAATACGCCACTCAGAGATTGAACCAATCATTGAAGAAAATGGGCAAATGAGAATATATCCACAGTTCATTTTTGATAGTAATAGGGGCTTTGAGGCGTTTATTATTGAGCTTGAAGCAGGTTGTAGTCATAGATCACCCCCTCATGACGAGGGGGTTGAAGAATATATTAGTCTTATCGAAGGGGGACTAGAAATTGGCATCAATGAAAACGTCTTTGTGTTAAATAAAGGGGACGCTATTCGTTATCTGGCCAATAAAGAACACTTCTATCACAATCTTTCTGATCGACGCACCAGTTTCCATCATTTAATTTATTATTCTTGATAGTAATAAAAAACACACGGCTTAGTCGTGTGTTTTTTGTACTATTAGACCCCCATGCCGCTGCGCGGCACCACTGATGAATGAAATGAATTCTTATTTCAGGGCAGAAAGTATAGCTTATCTTTATATACTTTCTATGCATCAGTGCAACTAAGGCGACCGCCGGGGCCAGAAGGCTTGGCTAGCAAAGTTTTCTTTATGGAATGCGCCCCGTTGAAAGAATTATTCCAGAAAACTATTGAGCGTTATAGCGCACACGTGATATACTTTACTGACTGTGTGCGTTATAACGCTCAATAATAATGGTGTGGGAAGGACGTCTTAGAATGAATAGTCTTATAGTATTGTTAAAGAGGATAAGGTCCGATTCGTCGATCTCCGCCATAGTCGCTGGTTTAATTGCCGTCACCGTTGGGTTTGCAGGACCCGTATTGCTGATTTTTCAAGCAGCGAAGGTCATAAACTTAAGTAATTCAAATCTATCATCCTGGATATGGGCTATTTCCATTGCAAGTGGACTGACGTCAATTATTTTAAGTATTAGATTTAAGGCACCTGTGATAACTGCCTGGTCAACACCAGGGGCTGTCATGTTAATCTCGGGCTGGAGCGCTTATGCCTATTCTGACTCGATTGGGGCCTTTATTTTTGCGGGAATACTTATTACCGTCCTTGGATTTACTGGTCTTTTTTCTGCCTTTATGAAACGAATACCTTATGCAATCATCACAGCAATGCTGGCAGGAATACTACTTAAATTTGGTGTAGATGTATTTGTATCTTCAAAACAACTACCTATATTAGCCCTCCCCATGATCTTGGGCTATCTGGTGTCCAAACGTTGGTTCCCACGCTATGCAGTCGTCACAAGTTTGTTTCTGGGTCTCTTGATTTCGTACAGTCTACACATAGTTAACTTTGAAGGGGTCAGTGTTTTTCTCGTTCACCCAATCTTTACTAAGCCTACATTTTCGCTAAGTTCATTAATAGGTTTAGGCATACCACTTTGTATTGTCACGATGGCCTCACAAAATGCTACGGGCATCGGGGTGTTAAGGGCGGATGGATACAATACTCCGGTAAATCCACTCATTATTACTACAGGGATTGCATCTGTCCTATTTGCTCCGTTTGGCGCTCATGGCATTAATATGTCAGCCCTTATCGCTGCAATTTGTACGGGTAAGGAGGCCCATCTCGATCCGGACAAACGCTACATTGCTGGAATTTCGGCGGGTTTCTTTTATCTTATTTTTGGTGTTTTTGGTGCAACCATTGTTTCTGTTTTTGCAATCTTTCCGAGCGAATTGATCGTTGTAATAACCGGATTAGCATTATTCGGATCAATAGGCTCAAGCCTTACATCCGCGATGCAGGAAGAAGCAAAAAAGGAAGCCGCGTTGATCACCTTTTTGGTTACGTTATCCGGCATTTCAATCGCCGGAGTAGGAGCCCCTTTTTGGGGGTTAATAGCTGGTATCATTACTGATTACATGTTAGCGGGAGACCTAACAAAAATGTTCTCTTCGAGGACTTTTATACGGTTACAAGAAAAGAAGCGGAAAGTAGGGTGAGCTCGGGTGAAGAAACTTCAAGTTACTTGGGTTATCACAGAGCACCATTGTACAAATTATAGTTAAGCAATTATAATAAAGTTATTATCTAGCGCTTAGTGCGGATGAGAGTGAACTCTCCAAACTAAAGATAAAAATGGCTTTAGAAACAGGGGAATTAACTAAATGAATAAAATAATAACCAAGGAAGCCCACTCGCTAGAACTTTTAGCTCCTGCAGGAAGCTACGAAGCCTTCAAAGCGGCGGTGGAAAATGGCGCAGATGCGGTATACCTCGGAGGGAAAAGCTTTAGTGCCAGGGCAAGCGCCGCGAATTTTGACATAGAAGACTTGCAAAAAGCAGTTCGTTATGCCCATGAACGTCAGGTTAAAGTGTACGTGACTGTAAATATCCTGATTGCCGACCAAGAGTTTCAGGAACTGCTGGACTATCTTTACGCCTTACATGAAATAAGTGTGGATGCTGTGATCCTGCAAGATATTGGTGTCGCAGAATTAATTCAGACGATTCTTCCGGAAATGGAAACCCATGCAAGCACACAAATGACGGTTAATACTACCTGGGGTGTTCAGCATTTAGAAGCGCTGGGCTTTTGCCGAGTTGTATTGGCTAGGGAGACCTCCGCGGATGAAATGAAAATGATTGCGGCTAAGACACCGCTAGATATTGAAGTCTTTGTGCATGGCGCGCTTTGTATAGGCTATTCCGGGCAATGCCTGATGTCGAGCTTTATTGGGGGGCGGAGCGGAAACAGAGGTACGTGTGCGCAACCTTGTCGGATGACGTATCAGCTGATGAATGAAGAAAAAGAAAACCTTCTAGTTCAAAAAAAACCTGGAGATCACTTGTTAAGCCCACGGGATTTAAATTTGGCTGAGGAACTGGCTGAGTTAAAACAAATCGGCATTTGTTCCCTTAAAGTTGAGGGAAGAATGAAACGACCAGAGTACGTAGCAACAGTAATTCGGCTCTACCGGCAAGCCTTAAACCGGATCGAAGACCGAACTGAAGGCAGTCCCTTACTTACCAAGGAAGAACATCAAGAGTTACTACAGGTGTTTAACCGAGATTTTACAAGTGGGTATTTCCGGGACAACCTCGGAGCTGAACTTATGAGCTATAGCCGACCGAACAACCGAGGAACTCGTCTCGGACGTGTGGCACGATTAGATGCCGGGCGATTATCTCTCAAGCTGGAGGCCGCTTTGCACTCTGGCGACGGGATTGAATTTTGGACAGGTCGTGGACGAGAAGGAGTTACGATAGGTAAGATCTGGAAAGAAGAAACAGAGGTTACTGAAGGCTTACAGGGGGAAACTGTGCAGATTGAGTTTTTTGGGAATGCTCAGCAGGGAGACAGAGTGTTTAAAACCAATGATGCATTGCTGATGGAAAAGGCCCGTGTAAGTTTCCAAGAGGGTAGGGAGCAACGCAAGCGCCCTCTGACCATCCGTCTATCAGGTCATGTTGGGGAGAAGTTACGCATGGATGTCATGGAGCGGGAGCGTCAAGTCGCTGTTTATTCAGTTGGCGTAGCTCAAGTGGCGTTGAAAAGACCTCTGACGTGGGACTATGCCTTCCAACAGTTAGGTCGATTAGGGACTACGCCCTTTTGGCTGGACAAGTTGGAGTTAGACGTTGATGAAGGCATCATGTTACCGGTCAGTGATCTCAATGAAATGCGTCGTCTGGCAGTTGAAGAATTATTACAAGTGACGCCTAGGCCAAAGGTTGATCGGCACAAATATGGCCAGAGAATAGAGCGTTGGAAACAGCGTCAGGCCGAAGAGCGGGCGGGCTCAGAAACTATCAGGAACGTGAATCCCCAGATTTCGGTGGCTGTTAGCGATCCAGCAACACTGCAAGCAGCCATACAAGCAGGCGCCAAACGGGTCCTCATTGGTGGGGAACATTGGCGTTCGCGGCGAGGGTTTTCTCTGGAAGAACTTCGCACTAGTTTTGAAAGTTGCAGAAAGCTTGGAATCGATTGTGCTTGGCGATTGCCCCGCGTCTTAAATCAGACTCAGAGCACAAATCTTTTGTCGGATCTTAAGCAGGCGGCGGGATGGACGAAGAAACCGAAACTGATGGTTTCCAATCTTGGAGAGTTAGAAATTATGAGGGCTGTTGACGTGAATTGGCCATATGAGGTTGATTACTCCTTAAATGTTTTTAATGAAGCCAGCCTTGCTTATTTCTTGCGTCAGGGTGCAAAAGGAGTGACGCTTTCTCCCGAATTGCACCACGAACAACTCGCTCATTTAGCAAAATGGCCTGGAGTGGAGCTCTTGGCATTCGGTGATCTGGAAATGATGGTAAGCGAATACTGTCCGGTCGGAGCAACGTTGGGTGGGAAAACGGGGCAACGCTGCGCCGGAACTTGTGTGCAAGAACAGCACTACCTGCGCGATAGGATGCGCTATGATTTTCCAATAGAGACGGATCAGGAGTGCAGGATGCATTTATTTAATGTGAAGATCCTCAACTTATACGAAGAGCTTGCCCAAATCAAGCGCATGGGGATTTCAACAATACGCTTACAATTGACTCGACAAACTCCTGGACAAGTTCAGCGGATTGTTCGTTTGTTTGTCGAGGCGTGGGATGGCTTACATGAAGGCAAGAGGGCCTCGTGGGCCTCGGAGGAAGGAATGGCCGACTTAGCGACTCTTTTTCCGGATGGATTTACGAAAGGGCATTTCTTCCGAGGTGTGTTATAGAGGAGGAACTATGGGAATTGAAGATAAAGTCCTAAATAAACTGGATTTTCCGAAAGTATTATTACGTTTAGCTGATTATTGTATCCTGCCACGCGCAAGAGAGCTTGCCGTTGGCTTAAAACCTTTTGTTGATTTTGAATCGGTACGCTTGGCATTGCAGGAAACGGAAGAGGGAAAGAGTTTCTTGCGAGGAAATCCCCTTTTTTCAGTTCGTGGAGCCAAAGAAATTCGACCCTATATCGAACGTTGCTTGCGCGGAGGGGTAATTCTTGGGGAGGAACTACTGGAAGTTCGAGATACATTGCGAGTCGGGCGGAAGATGAAACAAACCCTCCAGGAATCCAAAGAGGAGTTCCCTGGGTTAGGTGAGATCGTGTTAGCGATCGAACCACAGAAGGATCTAGAGGATGAAATCTCCCGTTGTATTTCAGAAGATGGAAAGGTTGCAGACAGTGCCTCCCCAATTCTATCAGAACTAAGGCGTTCTCTGGATCGCCTTCAACATCGTATTCGAGAAAGTTTAGAGGGAACCTTGAGGAATTCCTCATATCAGAAAATGCTTCAAGATTCCATTATTACGCAACGTTCGGACCGCTATGTGCTTCCGATAAAGCAAGAATACCGGACAGCTTTTCCAGGGATCGTCCACGATCAATCTGCGAGCGGTGCGACACTATTTATTGAACCGATGGCCGTGGTACATCTGGGAAATGAACTGCGTGAAGTGATTCTGAAGGAGCAGCGCGAAGTACAGCGAATTCTCCAAATGCTCTCTGCCCAGATTGAGGAGCGTGGGGATGCTGTGGCTGAACTTCATGAAGCCTTGGGCAAATTAGATCTGGTGGTTGCCAAAGCGCATTTGAGTGAAGCAATGAACGCAGGTACACCGGAATTGGTCTTAGGCCAGCACGTGAAGCTTGTTCAGGCCCGGCATCCGTTGATTATAGGGAATGTTGTCCCTCTTTCTATAGAACTAGGGATAGATTTTGATACGTTAGTGATTACGGGACCCAATACAGGGGGGAAAACGGTTGCTCTGAAAGTAGTCGGGCTTATGGCGGCCATGACTCAGTCAGGTCTACACATTCCGGCGGAAAGCGACTCGCGTATGGGGGTTTTTACCCAGATCTTTGCCGATATTGGGGATGAGCAGAGTCTCGAGCAATCCTTAAGCACCTTCTCTGGGCATATGAAAAACATCGTTGAAATTATTAACCACTCAGACGGACGGTCTTTAGTCTTGCTCGATGAGCTTGGGGCTGGGACAGATCCGACTGAAGGGGCGGCACTGGCGATGGGTATTTTGGCTGAACTGCATGAACGTGGTTGCCGAACGGTCTCGACGACGCACTATGGTGCCTTAAAAACGTTTGCCTATGAAACCCCGCGTGTTAAAAACGCTTCCGTGGAATTTGACCTGGAGACCTTGCGCCCAACTTACCGATTGTTAATAGGGATTCCTGGTAAAAGTAATGCATTTACTATTGCCGGAAGACTGGGCCTAAGTGAGCGAGTCCTTGAAAAGGCGAATACGTTTGTGACCGAACGTGAAATGCAAGTCGCGGATCTCATCGAAAACTTGGGAGAAACTCACAGGGAAATTGAATTAGAAAAGCAGATGGCCAAAACAGGGCGGCAAGCGGTCGAAACTCAAAGTAAGGCTCTGGAGGAAAAGACATTACGCCTAGACGAGGAGTTTGAAATACTATTAGCTCTAGCCAAGGATGAGGCCAGTGAGCTTATTCGAAGGGCTAAACGTGAAGCGGATGAACTGATAGAGGAGTTAAAAGAGGCCCTTAAAAAGGAAAACAAACAACAACAAGATATAGAAAAGGCCCGTCAGGGATTTCGGCGTATCTCTTCAAAGCTTGATAATGGTCGGAAAGTAAAACGTCCTGGCAATGAATTGTCGGCAAATCAGATTAAGCTTGGGCAGACGGTTCATATGACGAAAATTAGGCAGAAAGGGCAAATCTTAAAGCTCCCAAATTCCAACGGGGAAGTTTTGGTACAAGTGGGCATTATGAAGGTCATGGTTCCGTTGGCCGAACTAAAGTTAGCCCAGGAAGAAAAGAAGATCCCGCCGAAATATTCCAGAGAAGCGAGTGTTGGTCTTCAGAAGGCTGAGGGGATCCGCACCGAGATTGATTTAAGAGGGATGCTTGTCGAGGAAGGGACATATGCCTTAGACAAATATCTAGATGATGCGATTCTTAGCGGAATTGGTCTGGTTTACGTTATTCACGGCAAAGGGACAGGGGCCATGCGTACGGGTATACAAGATTTTCTAAGAGGACATCCGCATGTTCGAAGCTTCAGAATCGGAGAATATGGAGAAGGAGACTCTGGAGTCACGGTTGTCGAGCTGAAGTAAAATAACCGCAAGATGAAAAAGTTTGAATGAAAGGACTTTGCTGAAAATACAAGGAGCACTGTAACCCTAAATGTAAATGGTTACAGTGCTCTTTATTGGTCACAATTAATTGCTATTAAACGGGTATTGTTAGTTTAACACTGCCAGAAGGCGGCCCGACCCCCGCTCCGCTTCGGTTTTTAAAAGCGGCTGTAAACACATATACACCAGGATTAGGCGGTTTGCCGTTTTCAGCAAGTGAAATGGAAATGGAGGTTGATGCTGCATTGGAAGCCTTAATGGGCATTTCCAGAACGGTCTTGTCTGGACGGCGCATGTAAAAAACAATACGATCGTCTTTATTCTCTAACGAGACAGTCATGGGGATAACCGCCGTGAAAGTTTTTTCATTATAGGCAACTTCACCAAGTATGGGTGAGGGGAGCGTGGGATCAACTTGTGTAGGTGGTATTGTTGGATCGGGAACTTCTACTGGATCAGGAGCAGTCACAGTAGGTGGTCTGTAAGGAGCCTCATTGGACGGCCATGTCCAAGACGAATCTCGACCGGGTAAGTTTAAGAATGTTTTGGTCAAAGGGTCTATGGATTTTGGAGAGGCTAACATGGTTGGATTCGCTGCGTCTACCTTTTTTTGAAACCAGACATCACTGACCCGAGTAGGGAGATCTCCTTTGGCTGCTATTTCCGTCCCAACAAATTTTGAGGGGGTTAAGCTGCTAGGTAGAAGCCCCGACTTCGTATCGAAGGAGCCACTAACAATCCCTGAAGGTTGTTCAAACTTTGATACCACAGGAAGATCTTGAAGTGCGGCAGTCATGACCTTCTTCCAGATTTGGGCAGGAAAACTACCACCATAGACATTTCGCAAATAATGCTGTCTGTTTTCGTCGTCTTTATCGTAGCCCATCCAAACTACTCCAGAGTAATTAGGAGTGTAGCCAGCAAACCAGGCATCAGGATTACCGGACTTATTGCCATAGAACTGAGGATCCAACGAAGTGGTACCAGTTTTACCAGCAACTGCCCAGCTTCCAATTTGGGCACTCGTGCCTGTTCCGTCGGTCACAACGCTTCGCAACATATCGTTGATAATATAGGCTGTGGTTTCCTTCATTACGCGGTTTTTGGTGATTTTGGCCTGCACGGTATTCCCCTTAGCGTCTACAATTTTTACAATAACATGGTTAGTGACACTAACGCCGTTATTGGCATAAATCCCGTAAGCGGAGGCCATCTCTAGAGTGGAGACCTTTGGAGTGCCTAGCGCTAAGGTCAGGTTGCGATCTTCCTGATCTAGAGGAAGTCCGAGATTGTCTTTACCAAACTTCCAGCCGTAATCGACTCCGATCGCGTTAAGTAATTTTACGGCATAGACATTGACGGAGTCTTCGAGAGCGGAACGCATGGTTATAAGACCTTTCCAGCCTTTAGTTATCGTATCAAAGTCCGTAGGTGCCCAGGTTCCGTAGTGCACCGGCATATCGTCAAGTACTGTGCCTGGGAAATAGCCACCTTTCTCAATGGCCGGACCGTAAACTACCAACGGCTTGATCGTTGAGCCAGGCTGTCGTTTGGCTTGCCAAGCCCGGTTCAGTCCACGGGTCGTATAGTCTCGTCCGCCAACCATTGCCTGAATCGATCCAGTGGAAGGCTCAACAACAGTCATAGCTCCTTGAACCTTTACACTATCGATTCCTTTAGGGAAATTGGATGCGTCAGCAAACGCAGCTTCAGCAGCAATCTGAATTTTAGGATTAACGGTCGTGTAAATTTGGTAACCACCGCTGAAGATTTGCTCAGGCGTTAAATTATAATTATTTTCAAGTTCTTCGATTACGTAGTCAACAAAATAGGGATATTTATAGCTTGCATCACTTAGTGTTGTTTTTTGAGATCCGCCATTATTTTTCTTCATGGTATCAACATAAGTGAACGGGGTATCCTTAAACGTGCCGTACTCCTGGGCAGTAATAATTCCAGCATCTCGCATTACTCCGAGAACGATAGTCCGTCGATTTTTGGCTGCTTCAGGGTGAAAGTAAGGGTTATATTGACTTGGAGCCTGTGGTAAACCTGCCAGCATAGCAACTTCGTAAGGTTTTAAATCCTTAAGCTCTGCGCCAAAGTACGTTTTAGCTGCAGCCTGGATCCCAAACGATGATTCACCAAGGAAAATTCTATTGAGATAAAATGTAAGAATTTCATCCTTTGTGTATTCATGTTCAAGCTGAATAGCAAGAATTGCTTCCTGAATTTTACGAGTTAATGTTTTGGCCGTGGGATCTGCGATAAAAGCGTTGCGGGCAAGTTGGATAGTAATGGTACTTGCCCCTTCTTTAGCACTTCTGGAGCGAATATCGTTCAGTGCTGAGCCAATGATCCTAATAGGATCTACTCCAATATGTTGATAAAAGCGTTTGTCCTCAACAGCGACAAATGTTTTCTTAACAAGGTCGGGAATGGCGGAAGCATTGACAGGTTGGCTATTTTCGACCCCCCGCAATTGAGTGAATTTGACGTTGTCTTTGTCGTATACAGAGGAGTTCTGTTTTTGGTCAACAAGTCCAGAGGGGCTCCATTTTGGGGTGCTGGCAGCAGCAATTCCTACAAAAATTGCAACCCCTATCATAACAAGGACAAGTAAACTCGCAATGGATATAAGGGCGATGCGTAATTTTGAAGAGCGTTTTTGGCGCTGCGGTCTCGTTGGTTTCCGGGATGATGGCATAATTTGTACCTCCTAAAAAGTGCGAAAATAAGGCTCGTAGAAATTTATAATTTCTTGAATTATATCATACTTCTTCAATTGTAAGGAAATCCTTGCCTAAATGAAGGAAGGAGTACATTAGATTAGTTGCTAGCTCGACTTAGACACGGTATAATATCACAAAGAAGCTTATGCACATATTGAGAATGGTATGATTGAGAAGAAACTTGGCGGAAAGCGGCAGAGAGTCGGTGTAGGGTGAGAACCGACCTGGAAACCAAGAGATACACCTCATGACTAGAGTTAACAACTCTCGGATAAGCCCGTTACTGCTGATTAAGCTGGATGTCCGTTTTCATAATATTGGCATCAATGTGGGTGGTACCGCGGAAGTGTTTTCGTCCCTCAACCTTGTGTTGGGGGATTTTGTCATTTTAATGATTGAGGCGATAGGTAATTAAAACAATATAAGGAGGATAAATGTATGGACATTTTTAGAGAATTACAGGAACGGGGACTCATTTATCAGCATACCAATGAAGAAGCACTGCGCAAAAGATTAGAATCGGGACCGCTAACGTTATATTGTGGATTCGATCCAACCGCGGACAGCCTGCATATTGGAAGTCTACTGCCCATTTTAGTTCTGAAGCGGTTTCAACTGGCAGGACATATACCCATCGCACTGGTAGGTGGAGGAACGGGATTAATTGGTGATCCTAGCGGTAAAGCGGCAGAACGGATACTAAATCCCCAAGAGGTAGTGGAACAGTGGGCTAGTAAGATCAAAGACCAGCTCGGACATTTCTTGGATTTTGGAACCAAAGAAAGCCCTGCAATTATTGCGAATAACTATGATTGGCTAGGTTCTCTACAAGTTATTGAATTTCTTCGGGACATCGGTAAGAATTTCCCTTTAGGGGCCATGTTAGCCAAAGACGCTGTGGAAGCGCGGATGAGTAAAGGAATATCCTATACTGAATTCAGCTATATGATCTTACAATCTTACGATTACCTGAAACTCAATGAAGTATACGGTTGTGAGATGCAGGTTGGGGGAAGTGACCAATGGGGTAATATCACAGCGGGAATTGATTTAATTCGACGCACTTCGGTCAATCAAGTTAAGGAAATGTATGGACTGACAATGCCACTCGTTACGAAAAGTGACGGAGTAAAATTCGGGAAGACAGAATCGGGAACAGTTTGGCTAGATGCTGAAAAGACGTCTCCCTATAAATTTTATCAATTTTGGATGAACACAGATGACCAGGATGTCATAAGATTCCTTAAATATTTTACGTTCTTATCCTTAGACGAGATTGCTACCTTAGCAGAAGGCGTAGAAAAGGAACCGGAAAAAAGAAAAGCCCAAAGGACATTAGCAGTAGAAGTTACGAAGCTGGTTCATGGACAAGACGCTCTTGAACGAGCAGAGAAGATATCGAGTGCTCTTTTCGGAGGAGGGCTCAAGCATTTGTTGTCCGCAGAACTTGAAGAGGGTTTTAGTGATGTGCCTTCGGCTACTATTGAAAGCCCAGAAATCGAACTTGTTGATTTGTTGATTCAAGGAGGAGTAGTCACTTCGAAGCGACTCGCTAGAGAGGCGATTGAGAATGGAGCGATCTATATTAACGATATTAGGTATACGGATGTGGAAACAGCTGTTCCTCAATTAGATCGATTAGATGGAAAGTATCTCGTCATCCGCCGTGGTAAGAAAAATTATTATCTCATAAGATTTAAATAATTCGATTAAGAAAACAGAGTGCTAGGCTGGTGAGCGGATCATCATTAAGTCTGCACTCTGATCGATTCAACTTGTTGTTGGTCTCTGCTTAATACTAATAACATACATTCGAAAAGTAGTTGACAAGAGAGTAATCAAATGTTAATATATCCAAGTGCCGTAAAACACATGACCCTAACGATTAAAACAGTGGAGCTTGTGTCTAAGGTATGAAATAAGTAGTCATTGACAACGTGAGTTGACAATGCTAAGATGTAGATCCGGCCCAAACGGGTGCAGGAGCTACAAACTTATAAAACATGGACTTTAATGGTCTTTGGTCACCTCCCGCCATCCTTGGCTCCGGTGACACCCAGACCATCCGTGGTCTTTGAAAACTAAACAACAAGGACAGCCAATGAGAGAAACTCTTCGGAGTTTCAAAAAAACAATGAGCGAATCATCTTCTTCAATAGAGAAGTGAAATAACTTTTTTTGGAGAGTTTGATCC
>MCHG01000180.1_pt1 | contig 32230 bp, 27 predicted proteins | sample 787351 | NCBI WGS metagenome assembly MCHG01 (sample SAMN05430296, study PRJNA330682) | permafrost metagenome | biome: Cold desert; feature: permafrost; material: soil; isolation source: enrichment culture inoculated with soil incubated with H2/CO2 at 20 degrees... ... | reverse complement strand
GTTCTTAGTTCTTAGTTCTTAGTTCTTAGTTCTTAGTTCTTAGTTCTTAGTTCTTAGTTCTTAGTTCTTAGTTCTTGGTTGCTAGAACATGCTTTAGTTGTTGAGTTGGAAAGTAGAAAGTTGGAATGTTGGAACTTTTATATAGTCCTACTTAATCCTCTAGTAATGTAACTTTCTACTTTCAACTTTTTAACCTGGTCTTAGTTCTTGGTTTAATTGTTAATTAATTATGGTTGGTTCTTAGGAACACTCTTTAGTTTGTTTAGTTGAAAGGCAGAAAGTTGAAATGTTGGAACTTTTATTTAATCCCACTTAATCTTCTAGTAATGTTCCAACTTTCTACTTTCCAACTTTCTAACTGGTCTTAGTTCTGTTAATTGCATTATTATACACTACTTATGTTATATCTATGTTAAGTTGACTCACATGTCAATTTTATTATGGAAAAAAGACTGCCAACACGTATGTATGACAGTCCCCTTTGAAATGATTATCCTATTGTTCTGATTCATCAAGAATAGTTGTAATATGTGGTTCGTAGGTAATTTTAAAAATACCTTTATTATCAAAAATTTTAATGACCGCGTAAGTTAACGCCATGAAAACTGATCCTGATGAAAAGCTAAGGATTGGATTCTCTGGTTGCCCTAGAATGTTACTTGTATAAATAGTTCCTAGGATACAGCCTAAAATAAACATGATTAAGGGCACTCCATAGGCAATAAAAGCAGCTTTCATAACATTCTTAAAAGCCATTTCCACTTCTACTTTATCTCCAGTTTTAGCCTTTACATCGTTGATTGCTCTTGCTTCCATAGTAAGGTTTTCTTTACCCACTTGACAAGCACCACAAGCACCACAAGCAGAACTTCGTTGTATTATAACCGTGGCACTACTTCCTTGAGTAGAACTTATTATCCCTATTTCTTTCATAATACACCTTCTTTAGTGGTTGTTGTTTAATGGTAGTTAGTTTTATTTACTATAGTTAGTTCCTCGTTCTTCGTTAGTTTTTGATACTTAGGAACACGCTTTAGTTTATTTAGTTGGAAAGCAGAAAGTTGGAAAGTTGGAACTTTCATTTTATCCCACTTAATCCTATAGTAACATTCCATAATTTTACAAAAGAAGATTTAAGGCTACGCCTTAAATCTTCCAAAACTTTGCACTTTACACTTTGCACTTTACACTTTTAACTTTGCATTTTTCAATTAGCTTTCTTCCTCAGCAAGTTCCAGTCCAAGTTCATCTAAACTTTTTTGTGTCGCTGGACCTGGTGCACTAGTCATTGGACAGCCGTGATTTTGTGTCTTTGGAAATGCGATAACTTCTCTAATATTATCGATGTCTAATAACAGCATCATAATTCTATCCAGTCCATATGCAATGCCACCATGAGGTGGTGTACCGTATTTGAATGCTTCTAATAAAAAGCCGAACTGTTCCCATGCGCTTTCTTTTGAGAAGCCAAGTGCTTCGAACATTTTTTCTTGTAATTCCTTATTATGAATTCTAATGCTACCTCCACCAAGTTCCACGCCATTTACCACTAAATCATATGCTTTTGCTCTAACAGCTCCTAGATCAGTATCCATTAAATGAATATCTTCTTCATGAGGACAAGTAAATGGGTGATGTTTCGCTGTATATCTTTTTTCTTCTTCTGAATATTCAAACAATGGAAAATCTGTAACCCATACAAATTCATATTCATTGTCATATTTTAATTCTAACTTTTTGGCCAGTTCTAGTCTTAGGTGACCTAATGCATCAAAAACGATTTCTGGTTTATCTGCAACGATGAGTAGTAAATCTCCTGGTTGTCCATCTGTAGTGATTAACAAATCTTTCACTTCATCTTCACTAAGGAATTTTTCTATTGGGGATTTTACTCCATCTTCGGTAACTTTAAACCACGCCAATCCTTTTGCTCTGTATATCCTTACGTATTCAACTAATGCATCAATCTCTCTTCTACTTAAGCGATCTCCACAACCTTTTGCATTAATTGCTCGAATATCTCCACCTTTAGTGATTGTCTCTGCGAATACTTGAAAAGCGGTATCTTTAAATACGTCTTTGATATCTACTAATTCAAATCCAAATCTGATATCTGGTTTGTCTGATCCATACCTTTCCATAGCTTCCTTGTAGGGCATTCTTAGTATAGGAAGGGGTATCTCTACACCTCGTATTTCTTTAAATAATTTAGCGATCATTTCTTCATTAATTCTTATAATATCATCTTGATCAACAAATGACATTTCTATATCTATTTGTGTAAATTCTGGTTGTCTGTCTTGTCTTAAATCTTCATCTCTAAAACATTTTATTATTTGATAATATCTATCAAATCCTGACGCCATGAGTATTTGCTTATATAATTGAGGTGATTGTGGCAGGGCAAAGAAATTTCCCTTTTGAACTCTACTTGGAACTAAAAAATCTCTAGCACCTTCAGGTGTAGGTTTCGTTAACATTGGTGTTTCAATATCAATAAAATCTTTACTATCTAAATAATTTCTAATCAAGCTAGCTACTTTATGTCTTGTTCTAATCGTTTTTTGCATGCCTGGTTTTCTTAAATCAAGATATCTATATTTCAATCGAATGCTCTCTTTAGACGTGTCAGAATCGTCAATGTAAATTGGTGGAGTTTGTGCTTCGTCTAATACCTTTAAGCTGTGACATTTTACTTCTATAGCCCCAGTAGATAGAATTGGATTTACAGTTTCTGCTGATCTTTTCATCACGGTACCTTCTATTTGTATCACGTATTCATTTCTTAGTGAAGACGCTAGCTTACATGCTTCACGATCTGTTTTTTCATCAAATACGATTTGAATTATTCCACTTCTATCTCTTAAATCAATAAAGGTAACTCCGCCTAAATCTCTCCATTTTTGTACCCATCCACATAACTTTACTTCTTGACCTACACTCTCTTCATTTACATTTGAACACATGTTACTTCTATAAAATGAATTCATATTAATTTCCTCCTTGGTTTCTTTAATAGTATTTAATGCTTTTGACTCCACGTAGAGAAAAATCCCGTCTCTGACTTAACGTCAGGGACGAGATTTAACCCGTGGTGCCACCCTGTTTGGTATAATAATACCCACTTATTTTTAACGCTTTCGCGTATTTCACTATAGACTCCAAAGTGTTTTTCAGCTGCTAAAATATAAAAGTGCTTCCAGTCACGGCACCTTCTCCCTTAAAATTCGCTACAGCTTACTCGCTTTTTCTCAGTCCGATTATACAATTGTTTATAATTATAATTATTTATGGAATTTGTGTCAAGTTTATTCATGAAAAACCTTTTCCATTTGCCTACTCTTTCTCTCACAGATCTGATCAACAGTCTCAATATACGTCTTGATATCTTTGACCGTTTCCATTCTTTCTAATAAATCTATCTCTGGATAAAAGAGTTTACCTGATGATCCAGCTCCTATTCCAATTACTGAAGTCTTTTCAGACATAATGGAGATGTTATAGATACCCTCTTTACCTGGCAATGAATATCCTGTGTTTTCCAAATTACCTTGGGTATATTGTTGCCTATATAGATAGTATGGATTATATTTTTTTTCTACCATCATGTTTTCCGCTATTTCATTCATTTCTTTAATTAAACTATCTGTTTTAAATGAATAGTCATCTAAATTTTCTTTTATTACAGAGGATTTTTTGATGGATAAATTATGAATAGTGATATTTTCTGGTGAAAGTTCCATGACTTTTCTTATTGTGTGTTCCACGTCTTTTGTGGTTTCATTTGCGAGTCCCAATATAAGATCTGTATTTATATTATCCATTCCCACACTCCGGGCTAATTCCATGGATTCAAAGAATTGTTTGGCTGTATGATTTCTACCAATAGACTTCAATGTATTATCATTTAAGGTCTGTGGATTGATAGACATACGATTCACACCTACATCATGTAAGACCTTTAACATTTCTTTGTTCACAGTATCTGGTCGTCCTGCTTCAAAAGTAATTTCCATTGTTTCATATTTACTGATGTGCTTATAAATTTGTTCAAACAATTTTGCTATTTCACTTGGATTTAATACGGATGGTGTGCCACCTCCAACATAAATACTACTTATTTGAATATTTTCTTTATCCAAATAACCACATAATTTATCTATTTCGTGTCCTAACGCTTGTAAGTAAGCGTTTAACAATTCCCTATTATCCACGGTACTAGAAATAAATGAACAGTAACTACACCTGGTGGGACAAAAAGGTATCCCTACATATAACACTGCTTTTCTTTTATCCAAAGGATACATAACATCTATCTCTATTTTTGCTAGGTCAATCACTTTCTGGGCTTTTTCTTCAGTTATGAGATAATCTTTATGCAAGCTATTTCTAACCTCATCATCGCTCAACCCTCTAATGAATTGGTAATGTGCGATTTTAACTGGTCGAATCCCTGTTAAGATTCCCCAGGGCAATTCCTTCCCTGTAATCTTCCTTAAGAATAGAAATAATTTCCTTTTTATTTGTTTTTGAATTGGCATAGTAGAATCGATTAAGATACGATCAGATAAGTGATAGCACTCACTTTGGAATTCTAGTAGTATTTCATTCCCCCCATCTACCTCTATACTAATCTCTACTTCTGGATCATGGAGACCCTTATTGACTACAAGTTGATACTGGGGGTAGTAATACTGGAGAACTACTTCTCTACACTCTTTTACATGGTCATGGCCTTTTGTGATGATATGAATAGTTTTCGGGTGTTTGATCATCTGTTAAAATACGGATTTGTTTCTAGTTCGCTTTTTAGTACACTATCTTCACCATGACCAGGGAAAATTTTAAGCTTAGGGTCTAAAGTAGCAATCTTTTTAAGTGACTGCAATATGACTTTATGATCGCCTTTAGGAAAGTCTGTCCTACCTATGGAACCTTTAAACAAAGTATCTCCAGTAAATAAATTATCTTCAACTAAAATCGAAATACAACCTGGAGTGTGACCTGGTGTATGAATAACTTTTAAAATAAGATCTCCTAGAATTATCTCTTGATCGTCTTCTAACTGAATATCACTAGAAAATTCCATAGGATTGTTAAAGAGTGTAGACAAATTTAATACTTTATCATTAATCATTTCCTCATCTTGAGCGTGAATCATTACTGGTGCATTAGTAATTGCTTTTAGTCCTATGACCAATGTAATATGATCTGCATGACCATGAGTAAGAATAATGTATTTAATATCTAACCCATTTATCTCTATATACCTTAACATACTGCTTACGTCTCCCGTCGGATCAATAATCGCAGCAGACTTATCTTCACTATTGATTATATATGTGTTTGTACCCATTGGATTGTCACTAAATTTTTTAATATTCATATTTTTCCTCCATTTTAACTTCATATTGCTTTTTCACTGTCTAAAAGCAATGTTACAGGACCATCATTATCTAAGCACACATTCATGTCCGCTTGAAATACCCCTGTTTTTATGACTAAATTTGTTTGGCGAAAAGCTGTTACAAATCTTTCATATATCTCTAAAGCATCACCAGGCTTTGCTGCTTTTATAAAGCTAGGCCTTCTACCTTTTTTACAATCACCATAGAGGGTAAACTGAGACACAATCATCACTTGACGGTTAGTATCTAGGAGTGAACGGTTCATTTTACCTTCTTCATCTTCAAAAATTCTTAAATTAGTGATTTTTTCAACAAGATATTTTATATCTTCTGATCCGTCACTATCCTTAATACCAACTAAAATGAGCATGCCTTTATCAATTTCACTATACGGTTGCTTTTCTACCTGGACTTTGCAATAATTCACTCTTTGAATGACTACGCGCATTTTATCACCTATGTTCTATATATAGTTATTATTTCAGGAATTTTATTTAACTTTTTGATTAATATACTCAATTCTTTTACTGTTTTCACTTCAATATTGATATTAAAATAGGCAAAACCTTGGGTATCCGTCTTTACATTTAATGAAACGATATCTAGCTTTTGATCTGCTAAAGTATTGGTTACTTTTAATAAAAGACCTCTTACGTCTTTTGCTTTAATATTTATCTCTGTGGTGAAATTTGCATTTGTATATTTCACCCAATCAACGTCGATTAATCTTCCTAACTCATCAGTATTTCTTATGTTTATGCAATCTGCTCGATGCACTGATACTCCCCTACCTCTTGTAATGTAACCCACGATATTATCCCCTGGAACTGGGCTACAACATTTAGAAAATCTCACTGCCATATTTTGAAATCCAGAGACCTTTACTGCTTTTTCTAGTTGATTATACTGTTTTGAAGACTTTGTCTCTTTGATGTTGTCGTTTACTACTGGTTCAGGCTCTTCTATATTTAACTCGTCTTTGAATTGATTTTTTATATTTTGGATGACGTAATTTGCCTTAATTCCTCCAAATCCAATAGCTGCATAAAGATCCTCTATGGAATTGTAGTTTGCCTTATTCGCCACAAAGTCTAAAAATTGTTGTTTTAATAGTCCAGATTGATGTAATCCTTGTCTTCTAACTTCTTTTTCTAGCGAATCTTTTCCTTTTATAACGTTCTCATCTTTCTTCTCTCTTTTAAAGTATTGTCTTATCTTATTTTTCGTATGAGAACTTTTGACCATTTTTAACCAATCTCGGCTAGGTCCACTAGAATTACCCGATGTAAGAACTTGTACGATATCACCATTTTGCAACACATAATTTAAGGGTACTATCTTTCCATTGATCTTCGCTCCGATGCATTTATTTCCTATATCACTGTGAATTCGATAGGCAAAATCTAATGGACATGCACCTTTAGGAAATTGCATGACATCTCCTTTGGGGGTAAATACAAAAACTTCATCGGAAAACAAGTCTAGCTTAAGTGTCTCCATAAATTCACTTGAATCTTGAAGCTCTCTTTGCCATTCTAATATTTGTCTTAACCATACTAATTTGTCCTCAAAGTTTTCTTCTTGTTCAATATTTTCTTTATACTTCCAATGAGCCGCAATCCCAAATTCTGCAGTCCTATGCATATCCCAAGTTCTAATTTGAATTTCAAAGGGGTCTCCTTTAGGACCAATTACAGTTGTATGAAGGGACTGGTACATATTCGGTTTGGGCATGGCAATATAATCTTTAAACCTACCTGGTAACGGCTTCCACATAGTATGAGCTACACCTAAAACCCCATAACAATCTCTTATATTACTTACAATTACACGAACAGCAGTTAAGTCGTATATTTGATCAAAAGTTTTGTTTTGTTGGAACATTTTTCTATAAATACTGTAAAAGTGCTTAGGACGCCCTTGAATGTCTGCTTCAATTTCTGATTTTTCAAGACGTTCTTTCAGGGTTTCAATGACAAATTCAATATACTCTTCTCTTTCTTTCCTTTTACTAGAGACTTTCGTAACCAACTCATAATAGACTTCCTCGTCTAAGTACCTTAATGCTAAGTCTTCCAGCTCCCATTTCACCTTAGAAATCCCAAGTCTATGCGCTATGGGGGCATAAATATCTAAAGTTTCCTGTGCCTTTTCTTTTTGCTTTTCTGGTGTCATATACTTTAGGGTTCGCATGTTGTGAAGCCTGTCAGCAAGTTTTATCATGATTACACGTATGTCCTTTGCCATAGCGATAATCATTTTTCTCAGACTCTCTGCTTGTTGCTCTTCTTTAGAACTAAATTCTAATTTACCAATTTTTGTAACTCCATCTACTAGTTCTGCTATTTCTAATGTGAAATTTTCTTTAATGTCCTCAAAGGAATATACAGTATCCTCTATTACGTCATGTAATATTGACGCTGTAATTGTAGGCATATCTAATTGTAGATCTGCAAGTATACCTGCAACCTCAATAGGGTGAATAATATAATCTTCACCTGATATCCTTTTTTGTCCTTTATGTGCACTCAAAGCTAACTCGTATGCCTTAATGACCATCTTCACATCTACATCACTACTATACATATTTATCTTTTTAAGAAGTTCTATCATAAGACACACCATCCTAATTATTTCATACATGAAAAGCTGACCTAAAGTCAGCTTTCTTCTTTTGTATCCGAAATCATAATTTCTTATACAGTTAAACAAGGGTTAATAAGAGAGCATTCCCCTGTTATATAAAGAAGGGTGCTCTGGCTGTGATACAGTCGCGGACTGAACCCAATGGTTCACTCTTAGAGAAAGTAGTTTTGCTCATAATTAGTAAGGATATTGAATTAGTGATTTCACCTGATAGCCCTTTAAATGATCTCTTCCTTTTAAATCAGTTAATTCTATTAATGTGAAGATTCCTACTACATTTCCCTGCAATTTTTCTATGAGTTTTGCTGTGGTTTGCAGAGTACCACCAGTTGCTAACAAATCATCTACAATGAGTACATTTTGTCCCGGCTTTATGGAATCATTATGTATTTCTAATGAATCTTTACCGTACTCTAGGGAGTATTCTTCTTTTAATGTGTCAAAAGGTAACTTTCCAGGTTTACGTGCAGGTACAAATCCACAATGTAAACCATATGCAACTGCCGTACCGAATATAAATCCCCTGGCTTCTGGTCCTATAACGATATCTACATCAAGATCTCGTGCCATATCACAAAACTCATCTACGACGTATTTAAGTGCTTTCCCATTATTTAGTAATGTAGTAATGTCTTTAAAGCTAATTCCCTTTTCAGGAAAATCAGGTATAATTCTAATGAGTGATTTTATATCCATGGTATTCCCCTAACCTTTTAGTTGTTATATTTTATCATTAATTATTTGTTTTGAAAATATTTATTTTATATGTAATAGTTGTACTTGTATCGTTTGATTTCCTTTGTAATTATTGAATTTAGGAAAATAGGCAATATCTATGGTAATTGCGTTTCTACTTCCATTATACATCTTCTCAAGTTCAACTGCTCCAAATTTCTCTTCGATATACACATTGAAATAATTGATATCACCAAAATATATACCATCAATTATGTCATTTGTGGGAGATACTAGTTTTAAGGATAATACATTACTATTTTTTCCTAATATTCTGCCCTTTATAATACGCACATTTTTATCCCCAAAAACAGGTTTTCCATTTCCTTTTCCAAAAGGTTCTAAACATTCTAACTCAGTGATTAAGTTAGATGTAACTTTTTGAATTGGGGCGAACACATCGATTACCAGTTTAGGCACCAACTCTTCATCACTAATAGAAAACTTTTCATTTAATCTTTGGCTTAAAATTGAAATATTTAATTCTTCTATGGATAAACCTGCAGCCATTGCATGACCACCATATTTCTCTAAAATATCACTGCAACTAGATAATTCTTCATAGATATTGTACATTTCAATAGATCTTCCAGATCCTTTCTTAAAGCCATCTGAATCTGTGAGAACAATAGCTGGTACATGGTACCTATCTTTCACTCTTCCTGCAATAATTCCCGCTACACTTTCATGAATTTCCTTATGATAGATAATCTTTACTTTATCTTGTTTAATTGTAGAATTTTCGATCATTTGAATAACTTTTTCAAAACCACTCTCCGTCAACTCACGCCTCTTGGCATTTAACTCAAAAATTTCTGTTGCTATATTTTTCGCACAATTTTCATCCTCTGTTAACAAAAGTTCTACTGCGATCTCTCCCCGATCTAATCGACCAGCAGCATTTATGCAAGGTCCGATTATAAATCCTACTGTATAGACACTAATCTCTTTATTATCTTGACTATTGGCTTTAATCAGTTCCTTTAAACCTAGGTTGTTCGTGCTATTTAGTGCTTTTAATCCATTTTTTACTATAATTCTATTCTCTCCACATAAGTCTACAATATCACATATAGTGGCTAATGCAACGTACTGGACAAATTCTATAGCTTCTATAGAGGGAATGTTCATTACTTCATAAAGATATTGTATCAATTTCAACACTACTCCAGCACCACATAACTCCTTAAATGGATATTGACACTGGGCTTGTTTGGGATTGATAATGGCATCAGCACAGGGCACATGATATACCTTGTTCTCCTCTTGATCTAACACATAAGGTACTTGATGATGGTCTGTAACGATGACGGTTATTCCTAAACTTTTTGCTAATTGGATAGCAGCAAATGCAGAAATGCCATTGTCACAGGTTATAAGTATATCAATATGATCTTCTTTTGCTTGTCTCACAATACGATCATTTATTCCGTAGCCATCGTGTACTCTATGAGGTATGGCATAATCTACCTTTGCACCACACCTTTTAAGCGCCTTAAAGAGTATGGTACAACTAATCACGCCATCAACATCGTAATCACTTACAATTCGAATGGCTTTACTACGACGAATCCCGTCAGATAAAAAATCCACAGCTTTTTCTAAGTCCCACATTAATTTGGGATCGTGAAGTTTTGATATGTCAGGATATAAATACTCGTCAATGGTCTCCCTTGACGTAACACCCCTATTCACCATAACCCTACAAACCTCTTCGCTAATCTTTAACTGAGAGGACATACGCTTATAGTCCGCTTTCTTATTTTTTAATGTCCATTTATACAGGTCAGTCACCTCTTTACATGCTATGTTTAAGCTATAGTTCTTGTTGCTAGACACTAGCGACTAGTATTATAATTCCTTTTGAATTTATCTGATTTTCTTTCTATTTTTCAATTTTATGCTTGATTTGAATTTTCTTAAGCTTTTTTTCTTCCAACACATACCATAGTGAGTTACCAATAAATATAGAAGAGTAAGCTCCACTAACAAAACCTACCATCAATGGAAAAGCAAAATCTTGTATTGCTTGTACACCCGTTACGTATAGCGCTGAAATTGCTAGGAGCACTGTCAATGTAGTATTAATTGATCTTGCCATAGTTTGGCTAACGCAATCGTTAACTAAATCAGCTAATTGAGTCTTTTTATACTTCTTTCTATTTTCTCTAATTCGATCAAAAACAACGATTGTGTCATTAACAGAAAACCCCAATATAGTAAGTACCGCAGCTATAAAAGGAGAGTTAACTTGAATTCTAAAAATAGAATAAACTCCTACAACAATAATTATATCATGAGCTAAAGCAATGAGTGCTGCAAACCCAAAATTAAATTCAAACCTTACCCAAATGTAGATCATCATTAAAATAATTGTTATAGCAGACGCTAATAGTGCTTGATTTTTCAACTCACTACCAATTGCGCCACTAACTTTATCAGAATGTAATAAATCTGAATCCTTCAAACTATACTTTGCCTTAAATTCATTAAACATTTGGAAGATTTGATCCTTGTTCATGTCCTTTTGCGTATTAATAATTAACTCTGTTTTCTTTTCCCCAGCATAAGTTATATCTGCACCTTTATCAAAAGTATCAGTAATGTTTCTAATTTCAGAAGTTGCAAAGCTTTTGTGCATGTCTATTTGAATAATCGTTCCACCATTAAAATCAATTCCAAGATTAAGACCATTAATAAATAATGACCCCAAACATATAATCATTAAAATGGCTGAAAAGATAAAAAATATATTTCTGTGTTTTACATAATCAATTTTTTTCTTCATATCAATACCTCCTATGCTCCGTACAATTTGTTATTTTTTATCATGCCGGTTTTTACGAATATTTTCAATAAACGTTTTGTAATCGTAAGTGCAGTAAACATACTAATTACTACTCCGATAATTAAATTGAGCGCAAAACCTCTTACTGTTCCTGATCCTAGAGCAAATAGAACAACACCTGCAATAATTGTTGTTAGATTCCCATCAAAAATTGATGAAAATGCTCTTTTAAATCCTGCATCAATTGACGGCATTAAGGATTTTCCTAATCTTAATTCTTCTTTGATCCTTTCGAAAATTAAAACATTGGCATCAACTGCCATACCTACCGACAATATGGTACCAGCGATACCTGGAAGTGTAATGGTTACACCTATGATTGTCATGACTAATAAATTTAGTAATACATAAATCGTTAAGGCTAAACCTGCAATAAATCCAGGTACCCTATAGTAAAGAAGCATAAAAGCAAATACTAAACCAATACCAATGAGACCTCCAGTAACACTCTTATCCAATGAGTCTTGTCCAAGGGTAGGTCCTACTGTTCTGATTTCTACTGGCTCTAACTGTACAGGCAATGCTCCACCTCGAATCAACATAGAGAGATTCCCAGCTTCTTCAAGGTCTGCCATACCAGTTATTACCGCCTCTCCACCAGTAATTTGAGATTGTACGTTAGGTGAAGAGATTACTTTATCATCTAACTTAATTTGAATGACTTGACCTATAAATTCTTTAGTAGCTTCTGAAAAAGCTTTTGTTCCCTCTTTATTCAATTTTAAGGTTACCACTGCTTCTTTCTGACTGTTTTGACCGGTTTGATATACTGCGCTAGATTCTTTAACATCAGCGCCTGTTAAAACTACCTTTCCATTTGGATCTAAAAACTCTAATTGTGCTGTCTTTCCGATTAAATCAAGTGCATCATTCTGATTTTTTATATTCGGAATGGATACTCGAATTCTGTTCTTGCCTTGCTTTGCGATTATTGGTTCTGATACGCCTAAAGAATCAATTCTCTCTCTAATTGTAGCAATTGCACTATCTATTTTTTTATCAGTTACGGGATTCTTAGCTGTACCTTTGGCTTCTAATACTACATAAACTCCCCCTGTTAGATCTAATCCATATTTTAAAGATTCATTGAATGGTAAAATTTCATACTTTCCAATAGAAAGTCCATTTATCATTATCATACCTGAAGTAAAAATGATCACCACTATCAGTAGAAAAATGAACATATTTTTTAATTTCATAGTCTTCCTCCTCTTTTGAACACTCACATATAGTTGCTTGTTAGAGTGGTTCTAAACCAAAGTCTTTATCCCTATAGCACATTCTAAACGCTTCTTTTCTAGTTCACAACCCACTTCATCAGGGATTAATATATCAGCATTAGAGTTGTAGGCATTGGCCAGACATCCTCCACCACAATAATATTTCGCCCAACAATTGGTACATTTAGGCTTTTCTGTTAAATTAGCTTTGTAAAACTTATCTTTTATTTCAAGATTAACAATACCTTTATCTAAATCACCTAATTTAAATTTTTCATCCCCAACAAATTGGTGGCATGGGTAGATATCTCCTTGAGGTGTGATGGCAATGTAATCATTCCCAGCACCACAACCTGATACCCTTTTATATAAACAAGGACCATGATCTAAATCAATATTAAAATGGAAAAAATTAAAAGGTTGTTTATCTTTTCGTCTTATATATTCTTTTGTCAATTTTTCATATTCTTCAAATAACTTGGGTAGATCTTCTTTTATTATCGCGTAATCCATATCTGGCGCAGCTACTACTGGCTCTACTGAAATATTTTTAAATCCACAGTCTGCTAAATGTATTACATCTTGACTAAAATCTAGATTATACTTTGTATAGGTCCCTCTAACGTAGTAATCTTTGTCCCCTCTTTTATTGGCCATTTCTTTTAACTTATTGATAATAATATCATAAGTACCCTGGTTATTAGGCGTATACCTCATGTAATCATTTACTTCTTTTCTGCCATCTATACTTAGCACAACATTATCCATGTTTTCATTGATATAATCCATATTATCTTCATTTAATAACAAGGCGTTTGTAGTGATGGTAAATCGAAAGTTTTTATTATGTTTTTTCTCTTGTTCTCTGGCATATGTAACTAGAGTTTTTACTAGGTTAAAATTTAGTAGAGGCTCTCCGCCGAAGAAGTCTATCTCTAAATTTCTCCTACCTACAGAATTGGCAATTAAAAAATCTATGGCTTTTTTCCCTGTATCCTCGTCCATAAGTAATCGATCCCCTTGAAAATTACCTTGTGACGCAAAACAATACTTACATCTGATATTGCAATCGTGAGATACATGTAAGCACATAGCCTTAATTGATGAATTCTGTTTAAAATCTGTTGTTATCGAAGTTAGTGGCGAAAATAATTCATTATGAGAAATTAAGTAATCTATTTCTTCTATTGTTTGTATGATATCTGTTTCTTGATATTTTTCTATGAAGAGTTTTGTGGTAACATCCCTATCTGTATTTGGATAATGATCTAAGATGTCATAAGTGATTTCATCTATCTTAAATACACCTCCACTATTTACATCTAGTAGAATGTACGCGTCATCTAATTTGTATTTGTGTATCACTTTAAATTTCCTCCTAAACAAAGAAAAGCGTCTTTGACGCTTTATTAGCTACTGTCATATTAATATGGAACTTATCTATCGTATCGATTAGATTGGCAATTATTCTTTAAACGATTAAACGGGTCGTTTTGGGAAACGACCCTACAGGTAGTGTGCCTTTTGGCTCACTATTTGTTTTCACACTTTTGATTTCCTACAGTACATGAAGTCTTACATGCTGATTGACATGATGTTTGACATTCTCCACAACCTTTATTCTCTAAGTTATTTAATGTACCTTTATTTATTTTTACAATATGTTTCACTATATCCACTCCCTACTTTTTGTTTGAAATAATTATATCACAATAATTATTATGTTCAAACAAAATTATCGAATATTCACTCCAATACATCCACCTATAAAGCCAGTACTAGCAAAGAAAATCCACTTTGGAAGTATACTCAGTAAATTAAAGTCACCTGTAGAAATTCCTAAATTGATGAGTACAAAAACGAAGAAGTATATGGATCCCGCTAATATTCCATGAAGCCACCCTTTGCTTGTCATCTTCCTAGAAATATAGACGCTACCATAAAGTACACTTAATAGTAGTATAATAAACTCCAATGGGTTAATTAAGCTGCTATTTAAATCTACAAAGAAAAACACTGTAGTTAATATTACCACAAGAATTAAAGCCAAGCCAAAACTGTGCAATAACCCCTTTAAATATAGGTTTATACAAGAACCACCACTAACCTGAACAGATTCTTTCATACGATCCCCTCCTATTACTTCCTATACTCAATAATATTCAGGGATAATACAAGTTAGAACTTAAAAATTGACAAGGGTTCAAATGAATGGTGCATTGCCCACCATCTTAGAAATACCCTTATGGGGGATGTATTCCGGTGTTGTTAATAAGAACAGGGAAATGATATAGGGCGAACGAAGTTAGCAGCTATTTTATTTGTACACTAAATATAAACATTCTATAAACCAACACTTATAATCATTTTGTCTATTTTTTGTCTTTCTCCCCAAGCTGTGGAATTGGTTTTCGGATTAGAACGCTTTTTAAGGCTGACCAATCAAAAGGGTATAGTGGCCAAGTATATTTTTTGTGATCGAATGATTTGGTGGTAAATATGATGAATCCAATAACAATATTGCCTAGTATAAAACCTGGCAGTTGAAATAGTCCAGTTAGTAGTAGAAGAAAGATCCGAAAAATAGTAATCGCCATACCAAACTCTACACTAGGATTTGCAAATGTTCCAACTACGGATATAACCGTATACAGTATGGTTTCTGGTGCAAACCATCCTACTTTTATGGCTAAGTCTCCTATGAGTAAACCACCAATTATTCCAAGTGAGGTAGATAAAGCATTTGGTGTGTGAATAGAGGCAATTTTAAGAATACCTAGTCCAAACTCTAATAGTATAAATTGTACGAAAATTGAAATCTCACCTGTTTCTTTGGGACCTATAAACTGAAGAAATTCAGGTAACATATTATGATTATATACAAACAACAACCATATAGGGATGGTATATAAAGAGATAAACATACCGACAAAGCGCATCCACCTTAGATACGTACCAACTACAATGTTTTGATAATAATCCTCTGCATGTTGTGTAAAGTGGAATATTGTCACAGGCAAAAGCATGACACTTGGTGAAGTATCTACAATAATTGCAATATGTCCTTCCATTAGATGAGCTGCCACCACATCAGGTCTTTCTGTAAATTTTACATGTGGTAGAGGATTATACCATTTTTGATGAATCATTAGTTCTACTAGTGTTTTTTCAGCCATGACTAGAGCGTCTACGTCTACATCTGCTATCATTCTCTTAATTTTCTCCAGTAAACCATGATCCACAAGGTCATCAATATATCCTACGACTACATCAGTTTTTGATCTTTTTCCTACATTTTGCATTTCAAAAAATAGCTTTGGATCTCTGATCCTTCGACGAATCAAAGCAGTATTAAATATGATTGTCTCAACAAAGCTATCCCTAGCCCCTCGAGTAACTTTCTCTGTATCAGGTTCCTGTGGCCCTCTTACAGGGTAAGTTCTTGCATCAATAATAATTCCTTCGTTTTCACCATCTACAAGTAGGACAACTGCCCCTGAAAGTACAGATAACTGTAATTGATTGAATTCAGTGAATGTATCTACCTCAATATAACCGATATTTTTATTTAACAGACTTCGAATAGCATCCTTTTTTAGATCTTTTTTCTCTAAACCTTGTAGAGCTCTCATTATGAGTGACATGGCATCATCTTTTACAAAGCCATCTACGAATACTAAATAGGCTTTCTTGTTTGCTATCATAAATTCTCTGCCCACAATATCAAAGCTATTTTCAATGCCTAAAGCTTTTTTAATATTACTAATATTTTTGTCTATATCATAAGTTAATTCCATCTACACAACTCCTACTACTATGGTCTCCTAGACAGACCCCTACCCTAGTAGAAGCATTGTTTCCAATTTGTTTTGAATATATACAATTATTAGCTATTGGCTGTTAGCTGTTAGCTTTTAGCTTTTAACTTTACAATTTCAACTTTTCAATTTTAACTTTTCAATTTTAACTTTTCATTAGCATCTTGCTTTCACCATGTTTGCTAACAGCCAATAGCTAACAACTAATAGCTAATAAAAAAAAGACAAAGCATCAAATACTTTGTCCTTAGAATTAATCTTCTTTAGTGTTGATTTTCTTGGTTTCTACTTCTTCTTTATTAAGTACCTCTGCAACTGCAGTTTTAGCAAGTTGGACTTTAATATTATCAGGTTTCAACTCAACAGTTAGTACATCATCTTTAAAGGACACTACTTTACCATAAAAACCGCCTATGGTTACAATTTTATCGCCTTTTACTAAATTATTTCTCATATTTTGTACTTTCTTTTGTTGCTTGTTTTGTGGTCTAATAATGAAAAAATAGAAAAATACAAATACAAGTACTAAGGGTACAAATGTAAATAGATCTTGTTGATTCATTTAAACATCTCCTTTCTATATAAGGTGTTTCCATTATACATGAAACTAATTTTAATATCCATATTTATGAAAGAATTCGTCTTTAAAATCTAATAGTCTGTCTTCTTGGATCGCTTGTCTCATATTTTTCATTAGGTTTAGTGAGAAATACAAGTTGTGATAGGTAATAAGTCTTGCGCCTAACATTTCACTGGCCTTAACCAAATGTCTTAGATAGCCCCTTGAGTAATTTTTACATACGTAACAATCACAATTATGATCTAATGGGGTAAAATCCTCTGCATAAGTTGCATTTCTTACTACAACTTTCCCTTCACTTGTCATTGCCGTTCCATTACGTGCAATTCTGGTCTGTAGTACACAGTCAAACATATCAATTCCTCGAATAACCCCTTCAAATAGAGCATCTGGACTTCCTACACCCATTAAATACCTGGGTTTATCTTTGGGAAGTAAATGGGCAGTACAATCTAACATCTCATACATCATATCTTTTGGTTCTCCCACACTTAATCCTCCAATAGAATAGCCTGGAAAATCGAGTTCTATCATTTCTCTTACACTTTTCTCCCTTAATTCTTTAAACATGCCACCTTGTATAATACCAAACAGCGCTTGATTTTCAGTGTTTTTATGAGCTTCTTTGCACCTTTTTGCCCATCTAATGGTTCTGTCTAGTGATTTTTCAGCGTACTCATAAGTGACTGGGTACGGAGTACATTCATCAAAGGCCATAATGATATCCGATCCCAGGGCATTTTGGATGTCAATTGCTATTTCAGGGGATATAAAATGCTTTGACCCATCTATATGAGACTTAAACGTTACCCCTTCTTCTGTAATATTTCGCAAATCACTTAAGCTAAATACCTGAAATCCACCACTATCAGTAAGTATTGGACCATCCCAGTGCATAAATTTATGGAGACCCCCTGCTCTTCTAATCAATTCATGACCTGGCCTCATATATAAATGGTAAGTATTAGATAAGATAATTTGTGATCCTATTTCATGTAATTCTTCAGGTGTCATAGATTTAACCGTCGCTTGAGTACCCACTGGCATAAATATTGGTGTTTCAATAACCCCATGAGGTGTATGTAACTTACCCAATCTCGCTCCAGATTGTTTGCATTCTTTAATTAGTTCATATCGTATTGCCATATTTCCTCCTCAAATTGATAGCTATTCGCTTTTGGCTTTTAGCTTTTAGCTTTTAGCTTTTAGCTTTTAGCTTTTAGCTTTTAACTTTTAACTTTTAACTTTACATTTTACATTTTACATTTTACATTTTACATTTTACATTTTACATTTTGCATTCTGCATTTCATTTGCTTTTGCCTTAAGGTTGAATTAACATTGCATCTCCAAAACTAAAAAATCTATATTTTTCATTGACTGCTTCTTTGTATGCGTTCATAATAAAATCTTTTGTTGCAAAAGCACATATTAACATCATAAGTGTGGACTGGGGGAGGTGAAAGTTTGTGATGATTTTATCTACAACTTTAAATTCAAAGCCAGGGTATATAAAGATATCTGTCCAACCAGAAGATGGGGACAACGGTTCCCCTTTTAGGGCGGCAGATTCTAATGTTCGAACAGATGTTGTTCCAACGGCAATAACCTTATTTCCCCTCTTTTTTGTTTCATTAATTGTATCTACTGTATCTTGGCATAACGTATAGTACTCTTCATGCATTTTATGATCTAATACATTATCTACTTTTACTGGTCGAAATGTTCCCAGCCCCACATGTAGCGTTACATAGGTAATATTAATTCCCTTATTAGAAATTTTTTCTAGTAACTCATCTGTAAAATGCAAACCTGCCGTGGGAGCGGCTGCTGAGCCTTTTACTTTGGAATAAACTGTTTGATATCTTTCTTTATCTTTTAGTTTTTCCTTAATATATGGAGGTAAGGGCATAAAACCTAGATCGTCAAGTATTTCTTCAAAAATGCCTGTATAATGAAACTCAATGAGTCTATTTCCATCTTCTTTGACCTCTGTAATATTACCTGACAGCTTTTCGCTAAATTCGATTTCAACACCTACTTTAGCCTTTTTGCCAGGTTTGACGAGAATTTCCCAAGTGTCACCTTGTACTTGTTTGAGCAGTAAAATTTCTATAACAGCTCCCGTTCCTACTCTCTTACCAAATAATCTTGCCGGAATCACTCTAGTGTTATTCAATACAAGGGTATCCCCTTCGTCTAAATAATCTAATAGGTCATAAAAATATTTGTGATGGCTTGTCTCTGTTTCTTTATTTAATACCATCAACCGAGAAGTGTCTCTCTTTTGAAAAGGCGTTTGTGCAATTAATTCTTCAGGTAGATGGTAATCAAAATCCTTAGTATTCATACATGTCTCCTTTTATAAGTCATATTTAATTATGATACTAAAATAAATGTTTAAATGCAAGATTTAGTTCTAATACTACCACAGTACATTACTGGTAATATTTATCGACCAGCCGCAAATCCACTGTCTGCTCTATTCATCATGAAAGGTTTTATGTACAAAATCTGAAATTTAAGCGTAAAAAATGCTCGATTCTAAGTATTACGTTACTTAAGATCGAGCAAGCAAAGAATATTACTAACGAAAACATCTTCCGTCCAGTGTTCTCCTATATAATTTTCACCATAAAAAGACTACTAAAATTTGCGCAAATTGAACATTAGTACCTATGCTAACATATTGTCAGATAATCCATTATTGTTAAAGGCATAGTTTTTTCCGTGTACCACACCAGAACCTGATACAATCGTAGATTTTCTTGCCCACACATCTTTAGCATATTGGTCTCTAGAACTGATTGCAACTGCAGCAGCTGTATAATATAATTTTTTTGTCTCATTGTCTGTAACTTTACTTAATCGTTTGTTTAAATCTACAATAACATCCTGTTGGTTCTTTGTGAGGCTTGAATCATTTGGATTTGTTAACTTATTGTTTTTTCCTGCTAGAGCATCTACCACAAGTTTTTTGGCAACAGGCTTTAAAGACCCATTTTGCACGGCTATATCAAAAGCTAATGTATACCCTCTAACTGTGTTTACGCCTATAGCAGAGTCACTTACAATACTTTCTGCTTTATTAAAATATGACTTTGAATATTTGTCTTCTATGTTTTTAAATTTTTCATTTTTCAACAATTCATTAAACGCTGATTTCCAAGGCTGTTCTATTTTATTATTTTTATTTATAGACTTTGCCCAGTTTAACTGGTCCGAAGAATTCATTTGAAGCATACTACGGATTTCATCACTTAAGCTTTTCGTCACAATATTACCATTTGCATTTTTAACCTTAATCTGCTGAGCAAAAATCTGATCAAAATCATTTTTGGTACTTGCTCCAAAAGCCATATCTTTCAATAGGGGTTGTAACGTACCAGAACCTATATTCCATTGCAAATAACCTAGGGACATTCCTTGTCCATCAAAATTTCCAGCAACACCGCCTCCTTCATATAGACCACTAATATTACGGGCAATGATCTGGGCAGTATTTCCGACACTGGTTAACTCTTGGTTAGGCACACTATACGCTTCTAAAGCCTGGTTGTACTGAATAGTTTCAATAGACTTAGGCAAGTTTATACTCCCCAAAAGACATCGTAATGTATGCTCATTTTGAGTAGGGACATCAATGGTTGTTTGGGCTAAAGAATCACTTTGGTCAGCTGCTAGAATATAAGAATTAAGAATATTCATAAATTCCTTATTTCCTTCATTGCTTACAATAGCTGCTCTTTGATTGTTTTGTACACTACTATTTTTAGAAGGACTAATCTTAAATTCCATGGTTGCACCCTTTCCTTATGACACACTCAATAATATTCAATAATTATATCACAGATTGGGGGGCGATTAAGAATTAATAATTAACAATTAATAAAATATAGGTTACTTTTTAAAAGGTATAATAACAAGGGGCGATTCGTGAATCGCCCCTACAGCATGAAACAATATTTAGGTGTACTCTAAATTTATGTTACTACCATTTTGTTCCTTTCAACTTTTCATTTTACAATTCTAATTTTACACTTTTATTTCATTTAATTCTGCATTTTGCATTCTGCATTCTGCATTATCTTTAAAGATTTCCCCGAGTGTTTACCCAGTACAAACTGATTTGTTCTTCCTAATAAAGCGGGATCAAGGTATTGATAATTGTTTTTATCTTTAATGAGACCATCTACATGGATACCTGACTCATGGGAAAATACTCCTTCTCCTACAATTGGTTTATCTGGGCTTTGGAAACGTCCCGAATAAAGTTCAACTAATTTAGATACTGAAACCAGCTTATCGGTTTTTATATTGGTTTTACACTTTTCCATGTACAATAGTGTCATAACAATTTCTTCTAAAGGGGTATTTCCTGCTCTTTCTCCTAATCCATTAACGCTACAGCTAATAAAATTAGCACCACCTTTAAAGGCTGCTAAGGCATTGGCTGTGGCCATACCAAAATCATTATGTCCATGAAAATCTATCTCTGTTTTTAACTCTTCTCTTATATTTTGAACAATTGATATTGTATCAAATGGACTTAATTTCCCTAAAGTATCTGCATATCTTAACCGACTGGCCCCAGCATCTAAAGCTACATGGTATAATTTTAGTAAGAAATCTTCATCTGCCCTAGAGGCATCCTCTGCACCTAATGATACTGTACATCCCTTTTTAATAGAATATTCAACTACACGCCCAATTTCTAAAAGCATCTCATTAGAAGTCTTTCGTAATTTTTTATGTATCTGTATGAAAGAAGCTGGTACAGATAGATGTATGTTTTTTACTCCTGTTTGTAATGATGCATCTACATCTGATATTTTCAGTCTATTCCAAGTCAGCAGTGTAGATTTCAGATTTAGCTCTGCTACTCTTCTAATGGCTTCAATTTCTTCTTGCCCCATAGCAGGAATACCAACTTCTATAATATCCACGCCTAAATCACACAATGCACCAGCAATCGCTGCCTTTGCATCACTACTAAAAGCAACTCCCGGAGTTTGTTCCCCATCCCGTAGAGTAGTATCTACAATATGTAACCTCATCTATCCTCACCACTTTCTTTTTTTCACATTATTACTAAACTAAAAATTTCCAAAAACACTCTAAGGGAATAGCACTAATACGCATAAAATGTATTCCCTAAAATGAGAAGTGAGAGGAAAGACAACAACATTTGGTCGCGCCTATCGATTACTCTCACTTTCAACTTTTTCTGCACTTATTCACTTCGCACTTTACATTTGGCTTTTAAATTTTGCATTCTGCATTCTGCATTCTGAATTTACAATGCGTACCGTTTTTACTCCCTTTAACTTTACACTTTTAACTTTTAACTTTACACTTATTAGCATTGTCCTAGATCACTAGTCTCTCCAAGATTTCTCCACTCTCTAGAGCATCCACAATTTCTTCTACATCATCTGGAGTTACTTTACCGTACCAAATTTGTTCTGGGTAAATCATAACTACAGGTCCCATGGAACATAGTCCTAAACATCCTGTACTAGAGATCATTACTTCACTATCTAATCCTCTATCCTGTATTTCTTCGTTAAAATTCTGTATAATCTCTACTGCACCCTTTTGAAGGCAAAACCCCTTATTTTCTCCCACTAACCTAGCACTCCCACAAACAAAAATATGATGTTTTGGCTTTTCCATATTCAACACTCCTTTTTTTTAGTATCTATATCACATTAAGCATCAAGCATTTAATTTTGCATTCTGCATTAACTGTTTTAATTCTTTTAACTTTACACTTTTAACTATACACTTTACACTCTTCAAATTGCTTCTTGCGATATATCATGACTCAATTTCCCTACTGCGTCTGCTCTACATTGTCTACAGTGAAACATTTGGGTTACTAATGTGTCGCAGTCTTTTCTTAATTTTTTAAGTTCTTCACTTGTTAAAGATTCATGATTTTCAAAGGCTGTTCCTTTTACTGGAATTAGGGACATAATATTTGTAAGTGTGACGCCTAAGCTTTTTACCTTTTCTACAATTTCTTTTACATGAAAGTCATTTACTCCTTTAATTGCTACAATATTTACTTTACACATGACATCTAGATTTTTTAATATTTCTAACCCTTCTAGCTGATTGTGTAGCAATATCTCAGATGCTTCCCGACCTACTATTCTTTTGCCATTATAATCTATATGATCATATATCTTTTCACCAATAGAAGGGTCTACTGCATTAATCGTTACAGTTAAATGGGTAATACCTAATTCTTTTAATTCAACTGCGTATTGTGGTAGTAGAAGTCCGTTTGTAGATAAGCAGATGGCTACATCAGGATGTTTTTCTTTAATTAATTGAATCGTTCTCTTTGTTTCCTCAAAATTTGCTAAAGCATCTCCTGGTCCTGCAATACCCATTACTGTCAAGTTTTCTACTTTACTATTATAGTATTCAAATGTCTCAAATGCTTTTTCTGGTGTTAAAAGATTGCTTGTAACTCCAGGTCTACTTTCATTTTGACAATCAAACTTTCTATTGCAAAATGCACATTTTATATTGCATACAGGCGCTACTGGCAAGTGTATTCTCGCATTATCATGAGCATTTTTGTTGTAACATGGGTGCTTTAAAGTTTTTTCTATAGTTTCTTTTGATAGACCTGCTTTTAAATATGGATCTTTTTCTGATTCTCCTGAACATCCTCTACAATTTCGCATATTTGTCGCCTCCCTTATTATCATAAAATTCGTTATATAGTCTTTCTCGGTATCCATCATGTTTGATATCGAGTAAAGTATTGGTAATTTCATCTAAGAATCTTAAACTTCCGTTATATCCAACAAATAACTTACGTTGAGCGCCAATATGGTCATGTACTGGAAATCCTATTCTAATGAGATCTATGCCTTCTTTTTCTTTTAGAAACTTACCTTCTGAATTCCCAATAAGTAGATTAGGTTTCAGTAATTTAACATGTTGATGTATGGTTTCAAAATCTGTATCAGGGATTACTACGGATTCTTCTAATTTTAACAACTCTTTTATTTTATTTGCTTTTGATCCTGTAGCTACAATTAATGGACGAATACCATTTTCATTACAAAGTGTAGTTACCGCATAGACGATTTCTGGATCTCCAAAGATTGCAGCGCGTCCTTCACCATTATATTTATGGGAATCTACCATTGCGTCTACCATTCTTCCTCGCTCTTTCACTAGGGAAATAGGGATTTCTTTACCTGTAATTGAACACAAAGCTTCTATAAATGAGTCTACATTTCTTATCCCTATGGGAATTGGACATTTGTATAATGGTACTTGATGTACCTCTTCCAAATATAGTCCAGGGCTATATTTTTCATCAATGAGTACAGACATTTCAATAGTTGCTCTTGCACCTGACATTTGTTTTATATCTGCTACTCGAGTACCTCCATCAGGTATTTTCGTAAATACATCTTTGTAGGGTGCATCTAAAGTCTCTGAGGTATCAGGTATTAAAATATACTCCACTTGAAATAGTTCTATAATTCTTTTTATCTCTCTTATATCTGCACAAGTGATATTTGATACAACGATGTTAATCTTGTCATTTAGTGCTGCTTTTTTTTCATTATAAAACTTGATTATATTTTTAATTGTATGGTAATATCCTTCAAAATGAGATGCACCATATCCTGGTGTTGATACTGGGATAATATCTAAACCACCTATATCTTTTTTTTGTTTGAATTCTTGGATAATCCCTTTAATATCTTCTCCGATAGTTTCTGCTAAACATGTAGTAAGAACACCTATAACCTGGGGTTGATAAGATTCCATCACATTCATAATTCCATGTTTTAGATTCTTACTCCCTCCGTATATGGTTCCATTTTCACTTAAAGAAGTAGAAGCGATGTCTATAGGTTCATTATAATGGGTAGCAATATGTCTTCTAATATACGTACTACAACCTTGAGATCCGTGCATTAAAACCATACAATCTTCTATTCCTTTAAAGGCAAGGGAGCCACCCATAGGCATACACATTTTACATGGGTTTACATCTAAGTTTACATAGTTCTTATTCATATCATCACCCCTTCCTTATTAAATCCCATACTGGACTATTCACTGTTAATTCAACCTCTTTTGCAAAATTAACTGCTCCTTCAAATCCTACTAAAGGGAGTTTTCTTTCATGATTGTGATCAAAAAAGGCTATACCTAATTTGTAAGCTAAAGGTCTTTCTTTAACTCCTCCAACCAACAAATCTGCTCCTTTTTCTTTAATAAACTTTTGTAATTCTGCTGGGTTTGTGTCATCCAGGATGACCGTTCCTTCTTCTGCTAATTCTTTGATGGTGTCATATTCTTCTTGTCTTCCTGTCTGGGTTCCCACCATAACAGTTGTCATACCTAGCTCCTTAAATTGTTTGATGAGTGATATGGCTTTAAATCCTCCACCTACGTAAATAGCAACTTTTTTACCTTGACACTTTTTTTTATATTCTTGAAGTCTAGAGGCAACTTTTGCGGTTTGTTCAGTAATGAATAATTCAGTTTTTCCTATAACTTTTTCATCTCCACTTAACCTAGCGATACTGCGGAGTGAATCTGCAGTGTCCTGAACGCCAAAGAAACTAACTTGTTCGTAGGGTATACCAAATCTTTGTTCCATCATTTTAGCTAAATAAACACTTGATCCAGCACATTGTACAATATTAAAAGCTGCATTTTGTGCCTTTTTTAGCTTCTCTATGGTGGAATCTCCTGTTACTCCAGTAATCAAATTAATGCCGATTTCTTTGAAATAATTGTTTATTATCCATACCTCACCAGCAAGATTAAAATCACCAAGATAATTCAGGGATTTATGATCTTTAATATCAATTTTATATTTCTCATCATCCATTAGTGACATGATCGCGTTACATGCAGCCTGATATCCATCTTTCTTACTTCCAGCGAATCCTGATGATTTTACTGGTATTACTCTAATGTTGTATTTTTGCTCCGCCTGTTTACAAACGGCTTCTAAATCATCACCAATAACTCCTACAACACAAGTTGAATACACAAATATAACTTCTGGAGATTTTGCGTGAACAATTTCATCAATCGCTCCTGCTAATTTTTTTTCTCCCCCAAAGATAATATCTCTTTCCTGTAAATCCGTTGAAAAACTATTTCTAAACATCTCGCTGTCGCTGCTAAGACTGCCTCTAATATCCCATGTATAACTAGAGCACCCTATTGGACCATGAATAATATGAACAGCATCAGTAATAGGATTTAGTACAACTCTAGCTCCACAATATACACAAGCTCTTTGACTTACAGACCCAGAGATACTATGTTGATCACATTTAATCCCTTGTTCTTTATTTTTTTCTTTGATGACGATATGATTTTTTCTCTCATCCAATGTAAATGCTTCAACTGATTTTTTCATTCATAGAACCCCCTTTTGGCGCCAAGCGCATTTATGATTATTTGGCTTTTAGCTTTTGGCTTTCGGCTTTCGGCTTTTGGCTTTTGGCTTTCAACTTTCGGCTTTCAACTTTTTAGCTCTTAACTTTATCTTTAATTTTTAATATTAATTAACTACACAGCTAATAGCTAATAAAAAAAGAAGAAGCAAATAAATGACAATAAATTTATTTGCTCCTTCGCCAATTATTCACTTCTTTGTTTTGTAATACGGGCGAACACAGTTCGCCCCTACCAGACTACCAATGAGTACTACATAACTAGTTCAAAATCTTCTTCAGCACATTCCATATCGTATTTATCTAGGAATGCAGTACTTATTTTTTCTATTATTCTCATGGCACCTTTATAACCGACAGTTGGGAAATAGCTGTGTCCAACTCTATCTAGTATAGGAAATCCCAATCTAACTAATGGAATATTTTCAGCTCTAGCAATATATTTACCATATGTGTTTCCAATCAGCATATCAACTGGATCATTTTGAATCCATTGATGTAACGTCATTAAATCTCCAGAGGCTTTTACTTTAGCGCCTTCTATGCCCGCTTCTGCTAGCATCGCATTAATTTCTCTTTCAAAAGCGGCTCCAGGCGTACCAGTCAATACGCATGTAGGGATCATTCCTAAACTAATAGCAAATTCAGTCATGGCTATAACAATGTCTGGATCTCCAAATATAGCTACTTTTTTACCATGGTAGTGGTTGTGTACGTCGACCATTAGATCTACCAATTGCCCTCTTTCAACTTCTAATTCTTTAGGAACAGATTTTCCAGTCAATTCTAAAAGTTGCATGATCATATCATCTGTTGCTTTAATTCCTAATGGAATTTTTGTTATGTGGGCTTCTACATCACATTTCTTTTCCAATTCAAAAGCAGCAGCTTCTGATGCAAATTTCCCCATGGCTACGGTTCCTTCACAATTACCTAAGTCTCTTAATTCTTCTACCGTAACGCCACCCTCTGGGTACATTTCATATTTTCCTGTATTCGGTGCATTTACTACTCCACTAGTATCAGGAAACATAATAAATGGAATACCAATTATATTCATTATTCTCTTTATCTCCGTCATATCACTAGGTTCTACATATCCTGGAATAATTGCTAATTTACCATTGTCTACAATTTTATTTTCATTAGCTAGGTGAGTAACCATTGCTTTTGTCATATTAGCAAATCCAGTCACATGAGATCCTTGATAACTTGGAGTACTAGCATAGATCACTGTTTTTCCTTCAGGTATTTTTGTAGAGAAGATAATTTCATGTAAATCATCACCGATGGTCTCTGATAAACAAGTAGTATTAACAGCGATTACATCTGGATTATAGATTTCAAATACAGTTTCTATTCCTTTTTTAAGATTAGATTTACCACCAAATACACATGCACCTTCAGTAAATGAACTTGTGGAAGCGACAATTGGGTCTCTAAAATGTCTCGTTAAATGCATTCTATGAAAAGAGCAACATCCTTGAGATCCATGGCTATGAGGAAGACATCCGTGAATTCCTAATGCTGCATACATGGCACCAATAGGTTGGCATGTTTTTGCAGGATTTACTACTAGTGCACTTCTTTCTTTTATTTCTTTGGGTGTATTTTCTAACATACTTCCTCAACTCCTTCTGTCTCAATTTTCCCTTTAAGTATAGGTTCTTTATTCCAAGGTGCAATAGTATAGCTCCATGCAGGAGTATGAATTCCAGCAGCAGTATCTCTAGCAAAATTTACAGCTCCTCTAAAACCTGCATAAGGTCCAGAGTAATCGTAGGAATGCATTTGTTTAGAGTATATGCCCATTTTTTGGACAATGTATTTATCTTTTACGCCAGATCCAAAGAAAGATGGTTTTAATGCTTTAATCAACATTTCTGTTTCAAGGTGATTTAAGTCATCTATTACAACGGTTTTGTCTTGCATATCTACGACTAAACCTTGATATTCGTTAAATGGTAATTCTTTCTTCAGTTGTTCTAGTTTTTCTGCTGGCATTCTTAGTCGATATTTTTTTTCATCTTTTGCAACTTTGATTTCTTCGATATTTCTCGTATCCGCGTCTAATTTAATATAAGGAATAACATCTCTACCTTCATAATCATCACGATGACCAAATTCATAACCAGCCATTATTGTTTCCATTCCTATTTCCCTAAGTAATCCTTGGTAATGATGGGCTCTTGATCCTCCTACAAACAACATAGCAGTTTTTCCTTCGCACATGCTCTTGTAACGTTTCATTTCTTCTTTAATTGCCTCAGTTTCTTCTATGATAACAGTTTCTGTTCTTGCAGTTAACCCTTCATCATCAAAAACCTTTGCCATATGTCTCAGGGTATTAGACATATTATCTATACCGATGAAATTTACTTTCATCCATGGAATTCCATATTTTATCTCAATCATGTCTGCAATATAGTTAATAGATCTATGACATTGGACAATATTTAAGTCTGAATTATGGGCTTTGGCTATATCTTCATACTCAGCATCACCAGTCATTGTGGTATTTACTGTGTATCCAATTTTATTCAATATTCTTCTAATTTCCCATTCATCTCCACCAATATTATACTCGCCTAAAATATTGATCGTAAATTGTTTTTGATCTGCTTCTGGAATATCTATTGTGCCGATAACCTCTTGTATAAGTTTGTTGTTAGCAATATGATGACCTGCAGATTGACTTACTCCTTTGTATCCTTCACAGCTGAAAGCCAATATGGGTATGCCAAATTCTTTTTGCGCTTTTTTTGCCACTGCATGAATATCATCTCCAATAAGACCTACAGGACAAGTAGCAGCAATAGAGATGGCTTTAGGATTAAAAATTTCAATAGCTTCCTTAATGGCTTGCGCTAATTTTTTATCTCCACCAAAGACAATGTCACTTTCTTGCATATCAGTAGTAAACGAGTAATTTAGAAAATTTTGGCTTCCTTCTCTTGTTTTTCCCTTATTTCTTCTCGTAGCCCAAGTATAATATGCACACCCTACAGGACCATGTGTAATATGTACCATATCCACGATAGGTCCAATTACAACACCTTTACATCCAGCGTAAGCACAACCCCTATTTGTGATAATTCCGGGAATGGTTCTGGTATTTGCAGACATCTCTTTATCTTCATTAGCATCTTTAATTAAAATATGTTCTTTTCTGTTTTTCATAACTTTTGCAGGATACTTATCTAATATCTTATCAATAACTTTATCTAGATCTTTTTTCATAACCATCTCTCCTTTCATAATCGAGGATATTGTCTCAGTATACTGAAATCAAAATAACCCGATCCAAGCTTCATTAACTAGTTAGTGGGTTTTAATTCCCCACTAACTTGAGTATGCACTCTTCCTGATAAAGATATGAACTCTGTTAATCAAGTTAAATTGCTTGGTTGCCAATTTCACCAGTTCTTACTCGAATAGCTTCATCCATTTCACAAACAAATATTTTTCCGTCTCCCATATTACCTGACTGATTTACTTCAATGATTATGTCTATAATTTTTTTCACATCTTCATCTTGAGCAACGATGGTTAATAGTCTTTTCGCTATTAATCTACCATTTTCAGTGATGGTCTCTAATATTTCAGGGGAACTAATTTCCTTTCCATCGATTAGATCTTCTAAGATGTCTACATTAACCATTCTTTTACCTCTGCCTTTTACTTTTTTACAAAGCATTGAAGGGTAACCAGCTTCTGCTAAAGCATTTTTCGTTTGATTCATTTTATTCATTCTAATAACAGAAATAATCTCTTTCATTTAGAACACTCCCCTACAGTTCATTTGCACCACTGCTTATTGTGTACACTTCTTCAACTGAATTGACAAATATTTTACCATCTCCAAAAGTACCCTCACCAGTTTTTGCATTTTTCGCTATAATCTTAACTACTGCATCTTTTGACTCATCTTCTACAACCAACATTAACATTTCTTTTTCTAGTTCGTCATAATGTACAGTACCAATTTTTATTCCACGTTGTTTTCCTCTACCTACAACATCTATTTTTGTAACTGCAGGATATCCTGCATCTACTAATTCATCTAGTATAATTGAAGTTTTTTCAGGACGTACTATTGCTCTTATCATTTTCATTAACTTCGACTCCTCTCGATTTTAACCAAGGTTTTATTTGTTTAAGTTCTAAATAATTGATAAATTTGATTTTTGCCTACTTTTTTGATAAAATTAATATGGTAAATTGCCGTCTACATATTTAGTTGTAGAAAAGTACTTGTTGCTTTTCTGCAATTATCCAAAGAATCCAAATTCCATTAAAATTTCTTCTAGTCTATCTTGAGTCATTGGCTTTGGAGTAACAAACATCTTGTTTTCATCAATAGCTTTAGCTAATGCTCTGTACTCGTCAGCTTGTTGTTCCTCAGGACTAAATTCAATAACTGTTTTTTTGTTTATTTCTGCTCTTTGAACAAGATTATCTCTAGGAACAAAGTATATTAGTTGAGTACCAAGTTCTTTGGCAAATTGTTCTAACATCTCACGTTCATTTTCAACCATTCTACTGTTACAAATTATACCACCTAATTTAGTACCACCTGTATCTGCATATTTTTGAACACCCTTGCTAATATTGTTTGCCGCGTACATTGCCATCATTTCGCCACTAGCTACTATGTAAATTTCTTCTGCTTTACCTTCACGGATTGGCATTGCGAAACCTCCACAAACTACATCTCCTAATACATCATAAAATACATAATCCAAATCAGGTGTATAAGCGCCTAATTGTTCTAATAAGTTAATTGAAGTAATAATACCTCTACCTGCACATCCAACTCCAGGTTCTGGTCCACCAGATTCAACACATTTGATTCCTTTATATCCTGGAATCAATACTGAATCTAATTCAACATCTTCCCCTTCTTCTCTTAAGGTATCTAATACTGTTTTTTGTGCTAAACCACCTAAAATTAATCTTGTAGAATCTGCTTTTGGGTCACAACCAATAATCATGACTTTCTTTCCCATTTCTCCTAAAGCTGCTGTTAAATTTTGAGTAGTGGTTGATTTACCAATTCCACCCTTACCATAGATTGCAATTTGTCTCATATTATTCACCCTTTCTAACTTTATAAATAAAAAGACGTTATTCAGCTTGTTCTCTGAATAACGTCTTTGTTATTAACTATTTACTTTTTCATGTACTAAAAAATGACGTTATCCAGTTTATTTCCTGAATAACATCATTGTCATATACATTCACTTTTTAGTTTGTTCTTTTAGTTTGTTGTTTCAGTTGTTCTTTACTTGTTGTTCTTTATTTGTCTATATTAACACACAGAAAAGAACAAATCAAGAGCTTTTCGATAAATAATTTTGTTTTTTATTGTATTTTTCCGAACGTTATTGTTTATTCTGATTTTAACGTATGGGATTAGGGACTGGCGGTTGGCTAGTAGCTGTTGGTTTGTTGGTTTGTTGGTTTGTTGGTTTGTTGGTTTGTTGGTTTGTTGGTTTGTTGGTTTGTTGGTTTGTT
>MCHG01000179.1_pt1 | contig 32379 bp, 29 predicted proteins | sample 787351 | NCBI WGS metagenome assembly MCHG01 (sample SAMN05430296, study PRJNA330682) | permafrost metagenome | biome: Cold desert; feature: permafrost; material: soil; isolation source: enrichment culture inoculated with soil incubated with H2/CO2 at 20 degrees... ... | reverse complement strand
GGGCTCGCGGCGAACGTCGGTGCGCCCCTGCTGCTGCTCCTTGGCCAGACCGACCAGTTCGCCGAGACCTGCAATGGTGCCGACCAGACCGCTCATCTCGGCCGGGACGATGACCGTCTTGGCCGTCGGATTGCGCGCCAGTTCGGCGAAGGCCTCGACGTATTTCTGGGCCACGAAGTAGTTGATGGCGTTGACGTCGCCGCGGGCGATGGCTTCGGACACCATGGCCGTAGCCTTGGCCTCGGCCTCCGCTTCACGTTCGCGCGCCTCGGCGTCACGGAAGGCGGCTTCGCGACGGCCCTCAGCCTGCAGGATGGCCGACTGCTTGGCGCCCTCGGCGCGGGCGATGGCGGCCTGCTTCTCGCCCTCGGCCTCCGTGATCACCGCGCGCTTCTCACGCTCGGCCTTCATCTGGCGCGCCATGGCGTTGGTGATGTCGGCGGGCGGGGTCAGATCCTTGATCTCGATCCGGTTGACCTTGACGCCCCACGGCTCGGTCGCCGCGTCGATGACGGTCAGCAGGCGCGAGTTGATGCTGTCGCGCTGGAACAGGACCTCGTCCAGCTCCATCGAACCGACCACGGTGCGCAGGTTGGTCATGCACAGCTGGGTGATAGCGTAGGGCAGGTTTTCAACGCGATAGGCGGCGGCCGAGGCCTCCATCACCTGGATGAAGACGATGGCATCGACCTTCACCATGGCGTTGTCCTTGGTGATGACCTCCTGCTGAGGCACGTCCAGGACCTGCTCCATCATGTTCATGCGCCGACCGACCCGTTCAACGAAGGGGGTCAGGATGCTGATGCCGGGCTTCAGCGTCTTGGTGTATTTGCCAAAGCGTTCCACCGTAAATTCACGGCCTTGCGGCACGATCTTGATGACGCTGAACAGGAAGATGATCGCGAAGGCTGCGAACACCACAAAGAAGAAAATCGAGAAATCCATAAGCCCCTCCGGTTGAGCGCGGAGCTTAACGGTCGCCCCGCCCTCGCGCCACCGAATCCGGTTCACCGGCGATGACAAGGCCGTCAGCACGGCGTGCAGCCATGACCCGCGCCTGCCGGATGATCCGCCGCGTCTCGGACCAGCCCACCCGGCGCAACGCCTCCTCGAACGGCACAAAGACGGCCTCTGCGGCGTCGTCGCCCGCTGTCGGCTCGCCGCCGGTCCACACCGCAGCGTAGTCGATCAGGACGTAGTGTCGCTTGGCTTCGGGAAACAGACCGTCCACCACGTCGATCAGACCGATCAGTTGGGCCTCCACGCCCGTCTCCTCGCGCAGTTCACGCAAGGCCGCATCGGCAAGCCGCTCGCCAGGCTCGATGCGTCCGCCCGGAAGGCTCCATTCGCCCTGACGCGGCGGCGTGCCGCGACGGATCAGCAGGACTTCGTCGCCTTTCAGGCAGACCACGCCCACAGCCGGGACCGGAATCATGTTTTCTCCGCGAATTGAGCGCCTGGAGGCAGGGTTTTGCGCTTCCACCACGCCACGCCTTTTGCCACAAGGCGGATATGACCCTCCCCACGCCCGCCGCCATCGAAGACCTCAAGGCCGCCCTGCCCGGCGCCTGGACCGCGGACGCCGATGACATGGCCCCCTGGCTGACCGAATGGCGCGGGCGCTGGACGGGCGAAACCCCCATCCTGCTGCAGCCGCGCACGACCGAAGAAGTCGCCACAGCCGTCGCGATCTGCGCCCGACACGGCGTCGCGGTCGTCACCCAAGGCGGCGGCACCGGCCTGGTCGGCGGCCAGATCCCCTTTGGCGAGGTTCTGCTGTCCACGCGCAAGCTGCGCACCGTGCGCGACGTGACCCCGCTCGACGACGCCATGACGCTGGAGGCTGGGGTCACCCTGCTGGAGGCCCAGCAATTGGCCAAGGAAAAGGACCGCTTTTTCCCGCTCAGCCTCGCGGCCGAAGGCTCGGCCACCATCGGCGGCGTCATCTCCACCAACGCCGGCGGCACGGCCGTCCTGCGCTACGGCATGATGCGCGATCTGGTGCTGGGTATCGAAGCCGTCATGCCCGACGGCCAGGTGTTCAACGGCCTGAAGCGCCTGCGCAAGGACAACACCGGCTATGACCTGAAGCAGCTATTCATCGGCGCCGAAGGCACCCTCGGCGTCGTCACGGCGGCGACGCTGAAACTCTTCCCCATCATGCGCAGCCGCGCCACGGCCATCGTCGGGCTGGAAAGCCACCACGCCGCTGTCGCCCTGCTGGCCCGCGCCAAGGCCGAGACCGGCGGCGGGGTCGAGGCCTTCGAGCTGATGAAACGCCTGGGCATGGCCCTGGTGCTCAAGAACATTCCCGACACCCGCGAGCCGCTGGAGTCTACCCCGCCCTGGTACGTCCTGATCGAGCTAACCTCGGGCGAGCCCGGCGGCGCTGATTCGGCCATGGAACGGCTGCTGACCGGCGCCTTCGAGGAAGGGCTGATCATCGACGCCGCCATAGCCCAGAACGACGCCCAGAAGGCCGCCTTCTGGCGTCTGCGCGAAGAACACTCGGCGGGGCTCAAGCCTGAGGGCGGCGGCTGGAAACACGACGTCTCGGTGCCGGTGTCGCAGATCGCCGACTTCATCGACGAGGCCACGGCGGCGGTGGAGAAATTCCACCCCGGCTGCCGCGTCTCGGTCTTCGGCCACGTCGGCGACGGCAACCTTCACTATGACGTGATCCCCGGCGTCGGCGAGGACGTGCCCACCTTCATCGCCCGCTGGATGGAAGGCTCCGAAATCGTCCACGACGTGGTGGCCCGCTACAACGGCTCCATCTCGGCGGAACACGGACTGGGACGGCTCAAAACCGACGAGGCGCGGCGCTACAAGTCGCCGTTGGAGATCGCGACAATGCAGACCGTCCGTCAGGCCATCGACCCCCAGCGGATCATGAATCCAGCGGTCCTCTTCTAGGCCTCACGACCGCATGTGACGCCGCCGACGGTTCAAATCGTCACGGAAGCGGCCTATGAGGCCCGCTTCCCGATGCTTCGGAGTCTATGTCGCCTTGCTGATCGTCCTGTCCCCGGCCAAACGGCTGGACTTCACGCCCCCTGCCCTCGACGTGGCCTCGACCCCGCGCCGCTGCGCCGACGAGACCGCCGAACTGGCCAAGGTGACGCGCAAGCTGAGCCGCGCCGACCTGCGCCGCCTGATGTCGATTTCCGACGCCCTGGCCGACCTGAACTACGAGCGCTTCCAGGCCTTCGACAACGAGACGACCGAGGGCGCGCTACAGGCCGTCTTCGCCTTCGCCGGCGACGTCTATGACGGGCTGGACGCCCGCTCGCTGGCCCCTGCCGATCTGGCCTGGGCGCAAGACCACCTGCGCATCCTGTCGGGCTTCTACGGCCTGCTGCGGCCGCTGGACGCCATCCAGCCCTACCGCCTGGAAATGGGCACGCGGCTGAAGACCCCGCGCGGCGCCACCCTCTATGACTTCTGGGGCGAGCGTATTTCGCAGCGCCTGAACGACGACGCCGCCCCCCTACCCGACCGCACCCTGGTCAACCTGGCGAGCCAGGAATACTTCGGCGCCGTCGACGCCAAGGCGCTGAAGCTGCCGGTCATCACGCCCCACTTCAAGGAGCGCAAGGACGGCGAGGCTCGCATCATCTCCTTCTTCGCCAAGAAGGCGCGCGGCGCCATGGCCCGCTACGCCATCGAAAACCGTATCGAGAAAGCTTCTGATCTCAAGGCCTTCGACCGCGACGGCTATCGCTTCGACAAGACGCTTTCGACCGACGCGGACTGGATATTCATCAGAGAGGGAAATTCCTGATCGCCAGATTGAACGACTGCGGCTAGGCTGCGTTGCAGCATAGCTAATTCACGGGTTCTCTCCGCATGTTCGCCATGAACGATCTCAAGGGCCAGGTCGCCGTCGTCTCCGGCTCGACCTCCGGCATTGGCCTGGCTTTGGCGCGCGCCGTTGCACAGTGCGGCGGCGACGTGGTGCTGAACGGTCTGGGCGACCCCGCCGTTATCGAACAGACCCGCGCTGGTCTGGCGGCCGAGACGGGCGTTCGCGTCCTCTACCATCCGGCCGACATGACCCAGCCGGACCAGATCGCCGACATGGTCGCCACGGCGCATCGCGAGCTGGGTCGCCTGGACATCCTGGTCAACAACGCCGGCATCCAGCACGTCGAGGCCGTAGAGAACTTCCCCGCCGAGGCGTGGGAGAAGATCATCGCCATCAACCTGTCCTCGACCTTCTACGCCACCAAGGCGGCCATCCCGATCATGAAGGCGCAGGGGCGCGGCCGGATCGTCAACATCGCCTCAGCACACGGCCTGGTCGCCAGCCCGTTCAAGTCGGCCTATGTCGCTGCAAAGCACGGCGTGATCGGCTTCACCAAGACGGTGGCGCTGGAACTGGCCCAGCAGAACATCACCTGCAACGCCATCTGCCCCGGCTTCGTCGAGACCCCCATCGTCGCCAAGCAGATCGAGGATCAGGCCCGCACGCGCGGCATGACGCCCGACGACGTGATGAAGAACGTCATCCTCGGCTCGCAGCCGACCAAACGCTTCGTCACGACCGACGAACTGGCGGGCCTCTTCCTCTATCTGGTGTCCGACCTCGGGGCCTCAGCCAACGGCTCGCACTTCTCCGTCGATGGCGGCTGGACCGCTCAGTAGGCCGCTAGAGCTTTTCATGCGTCATCCCGGAAACGGCGCCGCCGTTATCCGGGACAGCTCAAGACACGACTGTTCCGGCGACGGCGCTTCCGGCGGTCCCGGCTCTTCGCTACGCTGCGGCCGGGATGACGGAGTGAGGTATGGCGACTAAGCGCAAACCCATCTGCCTCGCGCTGCAAGGCGGCGGCTCGCACGGCGCTTTTCAGTGGGGCGTGCTGGATCGGCTGCTGGAAGCGGACATCCTCGACATCCGCGTCGTCACCGCCGCCTCGGCGGGAGCGATGAACGCTGCGGCCCTGATCACCGGACTGGAACAGGGCGGCGCCGAGGGCGGCCGCGCCGCGCTGGACAAGCTGTGGCGCGAGGTCAATCAATCCGGCGGCCGCAACGTCTTCGGCGATAGCGCCATCTGGTCCAAGGCCCTGACGCCCGGCTGGCTCAAGGACAGCCCGATGTGGAAGGCCGGCGAGACCCTGGCCATGTCGATGAGCCCCTACTCGTTCAATCCCTTCAACCTGAATCCGCTGAAGCGCGTTCTGGAAACCGCCGTCGATTTCGAGGCTGTGCGGGGGTCCAGGGTCCAACTGATCGTCTCGACCACGGCGGTCCGCGCCGGCCGTTCGCGCCTGTTCCGCTCACCCGAGATCACGCCCGACGTCCTGCTGGCCTCGGCCTGTCTGCCCCACCTCTTCCACGCGGTCGAGATCGAGGGCGAGCCCTATTGGGACGGCGGCTATCTGGCCAATCCGGCGCTGTGGCCGCTGTTCTACGCTGATACGCCGGACGACATCCTGCTGCTGCCGCTCAACCCCTTCGTTCGCGACGAAGCGCCGCGTGAAGCGGGCGAGATCATGGATCGGCTGAACGAGATCCTGTTCAACGCCCCTCTGGTCGCCGAGTTGCGCGCCGTCGCCTTCGTTCAGGACCTGATCGCCGAGGGCAAGCTGAGCCGCAACGAAGACCGCCATCGCGCCGTCCGAATGCACGCGATCGAAGCCGACGACTGGCTGGGCAGCCTGTCGCTGTCGACCAAGTTCGACACCGAATGGAGCTTCCTCAACGACCTGAAGTCGCGCGGACGTCAGGCGGCCGAACACTGGCTGGAAACCTGCGCGCCCCAGGTGGGTCAAGCCTCCAGCGTCGATCTCAAAGCCCGCTTCCTCTAGCCGACAAAGCCCGCCGCGCGGCGCAGGCGGTCGTTGATCGCCTCGCCCAGCCCCTTGTGCGGGATCGACGACACGGCGATGCCCGCAGGCTTGGTCCGGTCCGCTTCGCGCAGCAGCCGGAACAGATTGGCCGCCGCTTCGCGCAGATCGCCAGTCGGGCTCAGGCTCCAGCGCGGTTCGCCGACGCCGGGGCCGAACCCCAGCAGGATCTCGCCCGCCTTCGCCGCCTCGGCCTCGATCCGCACGGGGGCGTCCGGGGCATAGTGTAGTGCCAACCGTCCGGGCGAGCGGTGGCCCTGCCCGTTCTCGGCCAATGGCCCGACCACGGCCTCGATCTCCTCGCGCGTCACCGAACCGGGACGCAGCAGGGCGACGACGCCGTCCAGCACCGAAACGACCGTGCTTTCCACCCCGACCGCGCAAGGCCCGCCATCGACGGCGGCGCCGACCGCATGACCCGTTTCCTCCAGCGCGTCGCTAAAGGTCGTGGGGCTGGGTCGCCCTGAGCGATTGGCCGAGGGCGCCACCACGGCCCCGCCAAAGGCGGCGATCACGGCCCGCGCTCTTGGATGCCCCGGCACGCGCACAGCCACGCTGTCCAGGCCGGCGCGGGCCAGATCGCAGACCCGCTCGCGGTCCCGAACCGGCGCCACGATGGTCAGCGGACCGGGCCAGAAGGCCTCGGCCAACGCCCGCGCCCGCTCGTCGAAGACGGCGATACTCTCGGCGTCCAGGCCATTGGCGACGTGGGCAATCAAGGGGTTGAAGCGCGGTCTTCCCTTGGCCTCGAAGATGCGGGCCACCGCCTGTGGGTTCGAGGCGTCGGCCGCCAGCCCATAGACTGTCTCGGTCGGCAGCGTGACCAGCCGCCCGGTCTTCAGCGCCTCGGCGGCGATTTCGGGGGTGTCGCCTTTCATGGCCGGCGCGGGATCATCGGGATCATGCGGTGCAGCACATTGTCCCGGTTGATGAACTGATGCTTCAGCGCCCCAGCGATGTGCAGGACGATCAGCACATAGAGCAGCTTCGCCACCATCTCATGCGTATCCATAAACTGTCCCGCCGCCTCGCGCCCGCCGCCGACCGGCAGCAGCGGCCACTGAAACAGGCCGAACCAGCTTATCTCGCGACCGCCCGCCGACGACGCCAGCCAGCCGGTCAGCGGCATGGCCAACAGCACGACGTAGAAGGCGATCTGCGTCGTCCGCGCCAGGACGCGCTCCCACCTCGGCATCTCGACCGGCAGGGCGATCAGGGGATTGGCCAGCCGCCAGCCGATTCGTCCCAGGGTCAGGGCCAGGATGGTCAGCCCGACCGCCTTGTGAACCTGCACGAACTCGCGCGACAGCGGCCCCTCGGTCGCATCGTGCGCCATGATCAACGCCACCTGCGCGACGACGGCCAGAGCGATAACCCAGTGCAGGATCAGGGAAACGGTCGAATAGCGGTTCCGAGGTTCGGCCATGGGTCTTTCCTTCCGCGACGGCACAGGTCCATAGCTTGGCGGAACCTCGACCAAAGTCCAAGCGCCCTTGCATCACCCACGCCTCGGGCGTCAGAAGCATGTTGAAGATTCTGGAGACCGCCATGAGCTACCGCGCCCCCGTCCGTGACCTCGCCTTCGCCCTGGAAGCCGTCGCCGGCATTGATCAGGTCGCCGCCACCGGCGCATTCGCCGACTATGACGCCGACGTCATGGGCGCGGTGCTGGAGGCCGCGGGCCAGTTCTCGGAACAGGTTCTGGCCCCCCTGAACCGCCCTGGCGACCTGGCCGGCGCCAAGTACGCTGACGGCGCCGTCACCGCCGCTCCCGGCTTCGTGGACGCCTACAAGCAGTTCGCCGAAGGCGGCTGGACCAGCCTGACCGCCTCGGTCGAGGCCGGCGGCCAGGCCCTGCCCAAGGCGCTGGAACTGGCGGCCTATGAAACCGTCCACGCCGCCAACATGGCCTTCGGTCTCTGCCCCATGCTGTCGCTGGCCTCGATCGAGGCGCTGGAAGCCGTCGGCACAGACCATCAGAAGACCACCTATCTGACCAAGCTGGTCAGCGGCGAATGGACCGGGGCCATGGTCCTGACCGAGCCGCACGCCGGTTCGGACCTGGGCGCCCTGACCACCACGGCCACGCCGAACGGCGACGGGACCTATGCCCTGAACGGCCAGAAGATCTTCATCACCTGGGGCGACCACGACGCCACGGACAACATCATCCACCTGGTCCTGGCCCGCCTGCCCGACGCCCCTGCGGGTCCCAAGGGCATCAGCCTGTTCCTGACGCCCAAGTTCGCCGTCAACGCCGACGGGTCGCTGGGCGAACGCAACGCCTTCCACCCGGTCGGCGTCGAGCACAAGCTGGGCATCCACGCCTCGCCCACCTGCGTCATGGCGTATGAAGGCGCTCGCGCCGAACTGGTCGGCCGTCCGAACGAGGGCCTGGCCCATATGTTCGTGATGATGAACGCCGCCCGCCTGGCCGTTGGCGTCGAGGGCGTCGGCATCGCCGAGCGCGCCTATCAGCACGCCCTCGCCTATGCTCTGGACCGCCGTCAGGGGCGCAGCGTCTGGACCGGCGAGAAGAACGCCCCGATCTTCGACCATCCCGACGTGCGCCGCACCCTGGGCGTCATGAAGGCCAAGATCGCCGCCGCCCGCGCCATCTGCCTGTCCACCGGCGTCGCCGCCGACCTGGCCAAGCACGCCGCCACCGAGGCCGAGCGCAAGGCCTGGAAGGGCCGCGAGGACCTGTTCACCCCTATCGCCAAGGCCTGGTCCACCGACATCGGCTGCGAAGTCGCCTCGCTGGGCGTCCAGGTCCACGGCGGCATGGGCTTCATCGAGGAGACCGGCGCGGCCCAATACTACCGCGACTCCCGCATCGCCCCGATCTACGAAGGCACCAACGGCATTCAGGCCATGGACCTGGTCGGCCGCAAGCTGTCGATGGACGGCGGCGAGTCGGCCCACGCCCTGATCGCCGACATGAAGGCGACCCTGATCGAGATCGACCGCCTCTATGTCGGCAAGCCGGTCGAACGTCTCGCCACGGCCATCGAGGCCGTCGAGGACGCCACCCTTTGGCTGCTGGACGCCAAGGCCGACGCGACGCGGGCCGCCGACGTCCTGGCCGGCGCGGACGCCTATCTGAAGCTGATGGGCGACGTGGTCGGCGGCTGGATGCTGGCCAAGGGCGCGCTGGCCGCCAAGGCCCGCCTGGACGCCGGAAACGGCGACCCCGTCTGGCTGCAAGGCAAGCTGGACCTCTACGAACTCTACGCCGCCAACGTCCTCGGTCACGTCTCCAGCCGCCTCGCTGCGGTGGGCCAAGGCGGCGACCTGCTTCAGGGGCTGAGCGTGGAAGCTCTGGCGGGCTAACGCTCACCGTCCCCCCGGAAGGCGCGCAGCGCCTATCCGGGGCCGCTGGAAGCGCCGGGCCAGAAGTGCTCCGGGCTTTCCGTTTCGCTACGGCGCGACAGGCGTATCCAGCAGCGCAATCGCCTCGCGCACATACTGGGCGTGGGCCACGACGCCGAGCTCCAGCCCCTCGCCGCCGCCCTGGACCTCCTGCACCAGCACCCCGGCGATGTAGGGGTGATCCGGCGTCGGCGCGCCCGGCAGACGGTCGACGGCGGGCGTCCAGAACACCGGCCCGCCCGAGTTGCCTTGTGACACCGCGAAATCCAGCAGGAAGATGGGGAAGTGGCGGATCGGCGTCAGCGGCCAGGAACTGATCCGGCCGAGACGCAGGATCGGAAAGCCCGCCTTGTTGGCCGACAGCCCATGAGGATAGCCCAGCGCCATCAGTTCGTCGCCCGGCCCCACACGCCACTGGTCGAAGGTATTCTCATCAGCCAGCCAGCCCATGGGGATCGCGGCCTGAGCGAACGCAACGGGCGCCGTGATCTCCATAACCGCCACGTCCCGCTCGGGGTGTTGGGTCCACAACGGCGTTCCGGCGGCGTCGCGGATCGGCAAATTCGCGGGCGTGAACTTCCACGCGCCGTCAGCCTCAGCCGTACGCCAGCCGATGCGCGCCTCGGCGCTCGGCATGACATTCAGGACATGGGCGGCCGTGACCAGGACCACGCGAGGGGCCCCGTCGGGTCGAGGGGCGGAAATCAGGAAGCCGGTGCCGACCTTGCGCGTGCTCTGGTCCAAAGGCTGGTCGATCTGCACCGTGGCGTTGATCAGGCCGACAGTCAGATCCCAAGGCGCAGGGGCGACGGCGGCGGGCGGTGCGGGCGGAACATCCTGATCGATCATCCCGCCATTTGACGCCGCACGTCGGCGGGCACAAGGTCCGCCCGAACCATTGGGGAGCCTATTGATGAATCGCCGCGAACTGATCGCCTCGACCGCCGCCGTCGGCCTCGCCGCCGCCTCCCCTGCACTCGCCCGTTCGACTACCGGAGCCTCGATGTCCCTGCCCCAACCGCCCGTCGCCAAGAAGGTCCCCGTCCGCATCGAGCAGTTGGGCCGCGTCCGCGTCGATGACTATCAATGGATGAAGGACGACAACTGGCAGGCCGTCCTGCGCGATCCCTCGCTGATCAAGGCGGACGTCAAGGAGCACCTGACCGCCGAGAACGCCTATCGCGAGGCGGTCATGGCCTCGACCCTGCCGCTGCAGGCCGCGATGTTCGAGGAGATGAAGGGCCGCATCAAGGAGGACGACAGCTCCGTCCCCGCCGCCGACGGCGCGTGGGAGTACTACACAGAGTACCGCACCGGCGAGCAGCACCCGCGCTACATGCGGGTTGAGCGCCAGGGGACCTGGATGGTTGACGGCCAGCCCGTGACCAAGACCTTCATCAAGGCCCCGACGCCTCAGCTCCTGCTGGACTGCAACGCTCTGGCCGAGGGCAAGGCCTATTCCGAGGTGTCGGCTGTCGAGCACAGCCCCGACCACGCCCTGTTCGCCTATGCCGAGGACGCGCAAGGCTCCGAGGTCTTCAAGATCTATGTCAAGGACCTTGCGACCGGCGAGGTCCTGCCCGACCCCATCGAATCGGCTACCGAGAACTTCACCTTCTCGCCGGACAGCCAGTGGATCTTCTGGACCAACCGCGACGACAACGGCCGCCCGGACAAGATCTTCCGCCGCCCCGCACGCGGAGGCGAGACCACCCTGGTCTATGAGGAAACCGACGACGGCATGTTCCAGAGCGTCGGCCGCACCTCCGACGACGCCTTCATCATCATCGGCATCGGCAATCAGGAAACCTCGGAAGGCCGCATCATTCCGGGCTCGGACCCGACCGCGACGCCGGTGGTGGTCGAGCCGCGTCATACCGGCCGCCTGTACGACCTCGACCACTGGGGCGACCGCTGGGTGATCCGCACCAACGCCGACGACGCCATCGACTTCAAGGTGGTCGAGGCCCCGACCGACGCCCCGGCCAAGGCCAACTGGAAGGATCTGATCCCGCACACGCCGGGCCGTTTCATCGAGGGCGTGGCCCTGGTGAAGGACTATCTGGGCCGTCAGGAGCGCGCCGAGGCCAATACGAAGATCGTCATTCGCGACCGGGCCGGCGCCGAGCACGAGATCGCCGTGGACGAGCCCGCCTACGCCCTGTCGCTGGGCGGGGCGTCGGAGTTCGACACTACGGTCATGCGCTATGGCTACAACTCGCCGTCCACGCCGACCTCAACCTATGACTACGACCTGAAGACGCGCGAGCGAACCCTGCGCAAGGTTCAGGAAGTGCCCTCGGGCCATAACCCCGCCGACTATGTGGTCGAGCGGCTGAACGCCCCGGCCTCGGACGGTCAGCTGGTGCCGGTGACGGTGCTGCGCCGCAAGGACACGCCGGTCGACGGCTCGGCGCCCCTGCTGCTCTACGGCTACGGCTCCTACGGCATCCCCATGGCGGCCAGCTTCTCGACCAACCGGCTGTCGCTGGTGGATCGCGGCTTCATCTACGCCATCGCCCATATCCGCGGCGGCTCGGACAAGGGCTGGGGCTGGTTCCTGGACGCCCGTCGGATGACCAAGAAGAACACCTTCACCGACTTCATCGCCTGCGCCGAACACCTGATCGAGCGCAACTATGCGACGGCGGGCAAGATCGTGGCCCAGGGCGGGTCGGCGGGCGGTCTGCTGGTGGGCGCCGTCACCAATATGCGTCCTGACCTATGGGCCGGGGTGATCGGCAGCGTGCCCTTCGTCGATGTGATCAACACCATGAGCGACACCAGCCTTCCGCTGACGCCGCCGGAGTGGCCCGAGTGGGGCAATCCGATCGAGGACGCCGCGGCCTACGACTACATGTACAGCTACAGCCCCTACGACCAGATCGAGGCCAAGCCCTATCCGGCGGTGCTGGCCACCGGCGGCCTGTCCGACCCGCGCGTCACCTACTGGGAGCCCGAGAAGTGGGTGGCCAAGCTGCGGCCCGCGACCACGTCGGGCAATCCGGTTCTGCTGAAAATCAACATGACCGCTGGCCACTTCAGCTCGTCGGGCCGCTTCGACTATCTGAAGGACGTAGCCCACGACTACGCCTTCGCCGTCTGGGCCGTCGACAAGGGCTGGCTGAAGGCGTGATCGTTCGGCCGTTTGGAGAAGCCGATCTGGCGGCCGTTACCGCCATCTATGCCGCCAGCGTGCTGAACGGCACCGGGACGTTCGAACTGGACGTCCCGTCTGCCGATGAAATGCGGGGGCGTCTGGCCGCGCCCGCCGCGCTGGGCTTGCCCGTGCTGGTCGCCGAGATCGACGGTCAGGTGGCGGGCTATGCCTATGCCGGCCCCTACCGCCCACGCGCCGCCTATCGCTTTCTCGTCGAGGATTCGATCTACGTCGCCAAGGCGTTTCGCGGGCGCGGCGTCGGCAAGGCCCTGCTCGACGCCCTGCTGAGCGCCTGTGAGGCCCTAGGCATGCGTCAGATGGTGGCGGTGATCGGCGACAGCGCCAACGCTGGTTCCATCGCGCTGCACGCCGCCGCTGGGTTCGAGCACGTCGGGGTCTTCCATGCGGCAGGATGGAAGTTCGACGCCTGGCGCGACGTGGTCTTCATGCAGAAGGCCCTGGGCCTTGGCGCCGCCGCCGCGCCGGACGCCGATGGTCTGGATTGTGGACGCTAGAAGCTGAATTCCCAGATATTTTTGGTGTTCTTAGACATTGCGCTTGACCGCATCGTGAGACGCCCTTATTCGCCCTCTTCTCCTCCTCGCGGAGGGGAATGCGGGTGTAGCTCAGTTGGTTAGAGTGCCGGCCTGTCACGCCGGAGGTCGCGGGTTCGAGTCCCGTCACTCGCGCCATTCTCTTTTAAAGCCTTATCAGAGAATGGCGCGCTCCCCGCCCGCCCGGCAGCGACCCTCACAAATCACTACGATCCGGATACAGCAGGACCGCTCGGAGTTTATCGCCGCCGAACGCCGTCATGGCGCTATCCGTGCGCACTGGATGCTACCGTGAGCGCACTTCTACATTCGCCATTCGAGGTCTGAACAGTAGCCCCCTCAGGTCGAACGCGCCGCGGCCATCTCTGCCTTTGAAACGAAAAATGCCGCCGGGCTTTACCGTTTTCATATTTCAGATATCAACGCTAGACAAAGATACCCTTCTGTTCAAGGTATTGGACGGCGAGCGAAAATGCATCGCGTCGGGGGAGAGCGTGATGCGCAAGTCCGCACAAACAAAGATGATCGAAGCCATTACCGCGCAGCGACGCCCTCAGCGCGACAGCAGGACACGGCTAGCCAAGCCCCCAGACGAAATGCTGGACCATCCGCCGCCCGCGCCGACCGGCGGGGACGCGCAGGTCAAACATTCAACGACGACACCCCCTGCAAGGCCCGGCCAAATGCTAAGAGCATTCCGGATCGCTCGGGGGCTAGATCAAGTTCAGTTGGCAGAGACACTGGGTTGCACCCAGCAAATGGTCGACCTGCTGGAAAAGGACCGACGCCCGCTTCAACCTCATCACGCCTTTGCCCTCGCCGAGGCTTTCGATCTCCACCTTACCCTTGTCGAGGGCAGAGGAATGCCATTGCCCGAGCTCACCCTCGCTGCCAGCGTCGTCAGCGACCGCCTCGGCCGCCAGATGATCGAAGCCTTCCTTCACCTGGAACACGCTGATCGATACCGGATTGTCAGCCTCACCGAGCGACTGGCAAGGGACAGCAGGAGCGCCCCCCCTCACTAGGCAGAGAGAAGGCGCCGTGGACCTCCTCCTCGACGATCCAGCCGACGAGCACCGCTACACGGGTCTGCATGGACACCCGCCACGCCCTCATAGAGAGACGGGATGCGGTTCGTCCGTGACTAGGCCAGCTCTGCTTCTGTCCGGGCAATCCTGAGGTCATCAACAAGGATCGCACGCGCCCGTCGCCGCTCTTCGACATCGGGCAGACGCAGCACATAGGAGGGATGAAGCGTAAGTAGAACGCGCGCGCCATCCGGCGTTTCGATCACCTCGCCTCGCTCAGCCAAAATGGAAGGCTTTCGCCCCAGGACCGCCAGGCCAGCTGTCGCCCCCATTGCAACAATCAGCCGCGGTTTGACGAGGTTTCGTTCCTGATCAAGCCACCAGCGGCAGGCCTGAACCTCGCCCGCGTTCGGCGTCCTGTGAAGGCGGCGCTTGCCGCGCGGCTCATGCTTGAAGTGCTTGACCGCGTTGGTCAGGTAGATCTCCGCGCGATGGACGCCCGCCTCTGTCAGGGCCGCGTCGAAAACCTGTCCCGCAGGGCCGACGAAGGGCTGGCCAGCCAGGTCTTCATGATCGCCCGGCTGCTCGCCGACGATCATCAGGCGAGCTTCTCGCGGTCCCTGCCCGCAGACGCCCTGGGTCGCATCTCGCCACAGGGGGCAACGTCGGCAATTCTGTATGCCGCGATCCAGCTCGACAGGGTTCGAAGTGATCAGCTCATCTGTCGACGATCGGTCCACCGTGGGTGCGCGCAGACGCTGAAACTTCTCGTTTGGCGGCGGGGCCGGCTCAGACACCATGATCTCCGTGCGGAGCGACGCAGACGCCACAAGTTCTGAGATTAGAGACGCTTCGGGCAGGTTCTTCCAATACCGCTTCGGCATTTCCGACTGCATCATCCTGGTGCGAAGACGCGCAGGATTGAAGGTCGAGGCATAATAGGTGCGCCAGAAGTCCTCGATCTCGTCCTCTTGTGGCGCCTCTTCCTGACGCCCCGGAGGACCGAATGACAACGCGTCGCCATCCCAATGAGCCGTCCCATCGGGCGTCAGGATCGACCACCGCATGGTGCTGAACCGCCGCGCGAAGAAGGGCGCAATCTTCTCCAGCACGCGATGCGCCGGCTCGAACCAGGCCACCCAGCGATCACCGTCCGCATCGCTGGTCTCGCGAAACCGGACGAAGGCCTTCATCTTGTGGCTGGCGCGGTGCACGTTCTTCACCCGTTCAGCCGCCGTCGCCACGTCGGGGTCAGAGACCACCCTCATGAGATCGGGCTCCTCCCTCAGCCTCCACAGCAGCCGATACATCAGGTCGAAGCGGTCGGGCGAGCGATGCAGGATCAGGTCGCTTGCCATTTCGACGAAGGCTCGCGGGACGACGAAAGCAACGTCAGCAGGAACCGGCTCCGCTTCAGCTTCAGCCTCCGCTTCAGCCTCGAAAAGCCCTGCCTGGACAGATTCAGCTGTGACAAAACATGTACTCGCGGGTTCGACGCCCGCCATGCGCAAACGGCGCGCCGCCGCCTTCCATCCGGCGAAATCAGTCTCGCTCGTCAGGACAACAGTGCGCATCAGAACAGGCTCAACTGTTCCGGCGCCCGCTTCGGCGCCAGCCGGGCGCGCAGGTCGGCGGCGTCGGTCAGCCCACCAGGGGTCCAGTCCAGGGCGACGATCCAGGGCCGCACCTTGTCGATCGACCGCGTCAGACGCGCCACGTCTTCCAGGCGCAGCGTGCGATAGCGCCGGACCGACAGGATACGATCCACCGCCTTCACGCCCAGTCCGGGCACACGCAACAGGTCTTCGCGCGTGGCCAGATTGACGTCTGTCGGGAAGACATCGCGTCGCTTCAACGCCCAGGCCAGCTTGGGATCGACCGCCAGGTCCAGCATGCCGTCCGACGCCCCCTCCCCGATCTCGGGTGCGGTGAAACCGTAGAAGCGCATCAGCCAGTCGGCCTGATAGAGACGATGCTCCCGCATCAGCGGCGGTTTCGACAGCGGCAGGATGCTGGAACTGTCGGGAATGGGGCTGAAGGCCGAATAATAAACCCGACGCAGGCCATAGCCGCCATAGAGAGAGGCGCTGCGGTCCAGGATTTCCGTGTCCGGCGCTCCATCTGCGCCGACGATTAGTTGGGTCGACTGTCCAGCCGGCGCGAAGGCCGGCGGACGCGCCCGGTCCCGCTTCTCGGGCTTAGCCGCCTCCAGCCGCAGCCGCACCTGCCCCATGGTCTTGCGGATCAGGCGGGCGTCTTTCTCGGGCGCCAAACGCCCCAGGGCCTCGTCGCGCGGCAGCTCGATATTGGCCGACAGCCGGTCGGCATAGCGCCCCGCCAGCGCCACCAGCCGCTCATCCGCCTCGGGGATCAGCTTGAGATGGATATAGCCGCGAAAGTCATGGTCTTCACGCAGGCGACGCGCAACTTCGACCAGTTGCTCCATCGTATAGTCGCCCGAACGGACGACGCCGGACGACAGGAACAGCCCCTCGATATAGTTGCGCTTGTAGAAGGCCAGGGTCAGATCGACGACCTCCTCGACCGTGAACCGCGCCCGCTCGACGTTCGAGGATGACCGGTTGATGCAGTAGACGCAGTCGTAGATGCAGAAGTTGGTGAGCAGGATCTTCAGCAGACTGACGCAGCGCCCGTCGGGCGTATAGGCGTGACAAATGCCCATCCCCTCGGTCGAGCCCACGCCCTTGCCGTTGAGGGAGTTGCGCTTGGGCGCGCCGGACGATGCGCACGAGGCGTCATACTTGGCCGCATCAGACAGGATGGAGAGCTTTCGTCGGAGGTCGATACGCGCCATGTGTTCATGATACGTTCCAAATTCAAATCGGTACAGCGTGGCCGTAAACTATGGGTTCAGAAGGCCATCGGCGCCGTCTGCCAGAGGACGCCGATCGCGGCGACCAGAACACCAGTCAGGCCCACCCGCCGCTCCCACGCCTCCGGACCGAAGACCTCGCGTCGCCCTCTCGAGAGCCACACCGCCATGGCGATGTCGGCGAGCAGACAACCCATGCTGAAGGCCAGCCCTATCCAGCGCGCGCTCGCCGCCTCGCTGGACGACCAGACGTCGGCGGCGCTGGAAATCAGATAGACGCCGATGAAGTGTACGGCCCAGATCAGCAGGCCGCCGGTCATCCTCAGCCAGCGCCTCATATCCCGCTGCCCGGAAAAAGGCGGACCAGCAGCATGACGCCAATCGACTGCGCAGCGGTGAAGGCCAGAAAGAGGCTGATCAGGTCCACCGTCGAGGGGCGTTCCGACGCCAAGCGACCGAACAGACGCCTCAGCAAGACATAAAGCCCCATCAGGCCGCCGATGGCTGCGAAGGTTCCAGCCCAGCTCAGCAGGGCATAGACCGAAGCGCCCTGGCTGGAGACCTCCGGCCGCAAGCCCGTCGTCCACCACGCCCGACCCTCCACGATTGAAGCCGCGATCACCCCGGCGGAGGCCAGCACCAGCAATCCTGTTGCGGCTGAGACCGCGCCGTCGCGCGCCATTCTCACGGCCCGCGGCGCGGCGAGCGCGCAAACGCCGGCCACGGCCAGCAAGCCGACGGAAACCAGGAGCGAACTGATCGGCGGCGGAGCCTCCCACAGATCCGGCCGTCGGCTCCACAGGAAGACATAGGAGAACCCCGCCAGCAGGCAGACCATCCCCCCGACGATCAGGACGATCACCATGGCCCACCAGCCGTGGCTGGACGGACCAGATACATAGTTGGGCACGCGGATGCCCGCACCGATCTCCGTCGTCTTGCGCGCATGCGGCGCGTCCAGGAACCAGCACCAGCGCATGATGCAATAGATGGCCAGCACGCCGCTAATGACGGCGGCGGCATAGGCCTGGATGGTCAGGATCAGGAAGAAGCCCGCCGTGAAGACCGCGCCGAACAGATGCCAGCCTGAAGGACGGGGGATGCGCAGCACATACTGCGGCTCCGCGTTCAATGGGCTGGTCACGAGAGTCTGCCGCTCGCCCCGGGCCGCGCCCGGCAGGAAATAGCGGCCCGCTGCGACGTCCCCCGCCAGCCCCTTCTGATCCCACAAGGGATAGAGGCTCTTCACCACCGGGATCGACCGGACCGAATAGAAGCCGCTGGGCAGCCACTCCAGCCCTGGACCGTCGTGGATGTTGCCGGCCTCGCGGGGGCCGAATGGCCGGAAGTTGCGGATCATGTCGATGACCCACAGCAGGACGGCCAGACCGAACATGAAGGCGCCGATGGTCGAGATGAAGTTGGGCAGATCCCAGCCTCGGCCCGGCAGGTAGGTATAGACCCGCCTCGGCATCCCCATCAGCCCCGTCAGGTGCATGGGCATGAAGGCCAGGTTGTGCCCGGCGAACATCAGCCAGAAGATCCACTTCCCCCAACGTTCGCTCAATGGCCGCGCGCTGGACATGGGCAGCCAATAGTAGATGGCGGCGAACAGAGGGAAGACCATGCCGCCGATCAGGACGTAATGCAGGTGAGCGACGATGAAATAGCTGTCGTGGGCCTGCCAGTCGAAGGGCACCATGGCCACCATGACCCCGGTCAGCCCGCCCATGACGAAGATGACCATGCCGCCGACGGCGAACAGGCCCGGCGTCGAGAACCGCATCCTGCCCGCCGCTATGGTCGCGATCCAGGCGAAGACCTGCACCCCGGCCGGAACGCTGACCGCCATCGAGGCCGCGCTGAAATAGTTGATGCTGATCTGCGGCATGCCCGTGGTGAACATGTGGTGGGCCCAGACGCCGAAGCTGATGAAGCCCGTCGCCAGCATAGCCATGACCACCAGCGGGTGTCCGACCAGAGGCGTCCGCGCCATGGCCGGAATGATGGTCGACATGGCCCCCGCCGCCGGCAGGAAGATGATGTAAACCTCCGGGTGGCCGAAGAACCAGAAGAGGTGCTGCCACAGCATCGGGTCGCCGCCCTTGAGCGGGTCGAAGAAGGGCCAGCCGAGCGCCCTTTCCAGCTCGAGCAACAGGGTCGCCAGGATGATGGACGGGAAGGCGATGATGATCATGGAGGCGAAGATCAGCATGGCCCAGGCGAAGACCGGCAGCTTGTCCAGGGTCATGCTCGGCGCCCGCGTCTTCAATACCCCGACGATGATCTCGATGGCCCCCGCGATCGCCGAAATCTCGATGAAGCCGATGCCCAGCAGCCAGAAGTCGGCGTTGATGCCGGGTGAATAGGTCATGCTGGTGAGCGGCGGGTACATGAACCAGCCCCCGTCCGGGGCCAGACCGAAGAACAGGGAGCAGAAGAAGGCCAGCCCCCCGATCAGATAGGCCCAGAAGGCATAGGCCCCCAGCCGCGGGAACGGCAGGTCACGCGCGCCCAGCATCTGGGGCAACAGCAGGACGCCCAGAGCCTCAACCGCCGGAACGGCAAACAGGAACATCATCACCGTGCCATGCATGGTGAAGATCTGGTTGTAGGTGTCCTGCGGCAGGAACCCTGTCATCGGCAGGGCCAGCTGCGTCCGCATCAGCAGGGCCAGGACCCCCGCCAGCACGAAGAAGAGCATGGCCGCGCCGACGTAATAGACGCCGATGATGTTGTTATTGGTGGCCGTGATCCATTCCCACGGCGAGCGCGGCCCGCACCAGGCCTGCTCAAGCTGCTCCAGCTCGCCCTCGGGTCTGGGCTCCGTGGTCGGAAAGCGATCGTACTTGTCGACGTCGAAGCCCGTTTCCGACGTCATTTGAGGCTTTCCAGATAGGCCGCGACATCACGCAGCTCCTGTCCGTTCAGGACGGAATAGGAGGGCATGCGGTTGCCGGGCTTGATGCCCTGGCTGTCGGCGATCCACCCGGCCATCGTGCCCTGATTATTGGGCAGGATGCCCGCGCCCAGGGTCTGGCGCGACCCGACGTGGGTCAGGTCCGGCCCGGCCAGACCATTGGCCTCGGTTCCCCGGATCGTATGGCAGGCGCCGCAGCCCGAGGCCGTGAACACCGCCGCGCCAGGCAAGCCCGACACCGCCGCCGGAGCGGCCTGCTTGACACGCCACGCCGCAAAATCAGCAGGCGAATGGGCCACCACCACCAGTCCCATCAGGGCGTGGGGGCCGCCGCAGTATTCGGCGCACTGGCCCGCATAGACGCCGGGCTCGTCGGCCTGCAGACGCATGAAGTTGCGCCGTCCGGGGATCATGTCGGTCTTGCCGCCCAGACGCGGAATCCAGACGCTGTGGATCACATCCGCGCTTTCCAGTTCCAGCACCACCGGACGACCGGCGGGAATGTGGACCTCATTGGCGTCCTGAACGATTTCACGTCCCTGACCATCGAGATAGGCCACCCGCCACCACCACATCTCGCCGGTGACGCGGACCCGCATCTCGCCCGGGCGAGGTGTATCGGCCACGCGGGCTGTCACGCTCAGCCCGTAAATCAGCAGGCCGGTCAGCACGACGACGGGAAAGGCCAGGCCGCCGATCCACACCAGCTTCTCGCCCGCGACACGACGTTTCCACCGACGCGGGCCGAACAGGGCGACGCCGAGCGCGACCAGCACAAGGGTCAGCACCACGGCTCCCATGATGAACAGGACCCAGGCGACCGTCGTCACCGGTCCGGCGAAGGGACCGGCCGGATCCAGCACCGGCGGCGGCCAACCGCTCAGCATGGCGGGCGTCTCAATCGTCATCGAGCGTATAGAGATAGGCCGCCACGTCGCGGGCTTCGGCGTCCGTCAAAGGCATGGGCGGCATTCCCGTATCGGGCAGCAGGGCCGGTGCGTCCCGCACAAAGGCCGCCATCACTGCGGGCTGATTGGGCAGCCGACCGGCGATCAGCGGTCGCGCCGCCATTCCAGCCAGATCGCCGCCCGTACGGCCCTGCGGCCAGCGAACGCCGGGGATGGCGTGACAGGCGGCGCATCCATGATGCCCGATCAGCCTCAGCCCTTCGGCGGCGTCGGTCTGGGCCAGCGGGCGCGGCGCATTCGCCTTGTCTGCGCAGGCCATCAAGGCGACGCACAGCCCCGCCGACAGCAGCAAGGCCCCTATGGTCCGCATCGTCGGTACATGATCGCATCCGCCCCTCTCCAGCTTCACCAGAACCCAATCCTTCGCAGCCTGAGGAGTTCCCCGTCTGGAACCGGGACCATAAGGCGGTGTTGGAACAGGGTGCGCGCCCTCCCTTCCCTCACGCTTCTCGGCCTAATTCTTGTCGGCCCCGGGCTCGTCGCGTGCGACGCCAAGCCCGGCGAGACCGACCGCGCCTTCTCGGCGTCTGGCCAGGTCATCGCCATGGGTGGCGGGGCTGGCGGAGCGGCCAATGCCTGCTTCACCTGTCATGGACTGCAGGGGCAGGGCGACGGCGTCTCGACCCCGCTCCTGGCCGGGCTGGACGCCGGCTATCTGCAAAAACAGATGGAAGACTACGCCAGCGGCCTGCGGCCGGACGGCGTCATGAGCCGCATCGCCAAGGATCTGGACGGCGACAGCCGTCGTGCCGTCGCGGTCTTTTACGCCGGTCTGCCCTCCTCAACGTCAACCATCGCGACTCATTCCGCCTCGCCGCCGATCTGGCGGACGGGCGACGTTTCGCGCGGGATCACGGCCTGCGCATCCTGTCACGGCTCCAATGGCCAGGGCGCCGGTGAAGGCCAGCCGATCGTGGCCGGCCAGCCTGTCGCCTATACGCTGGAGCAGATCGACCGCTGGAAATCCGGCAAGCGCCGCAACGATCCACGCGGCGTCATGGCTGCCGCCGTCCAGAGGCTGACGGACGCAGAAGCGCGCGCCATAGCCCAGTGGCTGTCCGACCAACCCGTTTCTCCAACGCCCGCCAGCGCCTCTGCCAGCGCGTCCGTTTCGGCCGCAGCTGCGGCGCGACCGGCAGCATCGCGTGAAACACGTCGTCCCGATCGATCAGATGGTGCTTGAGCGCCGCCCCCGCATGGATCGGGATCATCAGCAGCAGCGCCGCGACCATGGCCCAATGCATCCATTCGGCGCCGGCCTCGATCGCCCATAGCTGGGTGTTCGAGACGTCCTGCATCGGCAGCAAGGGCCAAGGGATAAAACCCGCCGCCGCCAGCTGGGTATCTCGCGCGGTGGCCGAGATCATCGCCCATCCCGACAGCGGCAGGCCGAACAGACAGATGTAAAAGACATAGTGGGTGATGTGCGCCGCCAGGCTCTCCCAGCCGGGCTTGTCCGCGTCATTGATCAGATTGGGCGCCGCCAGCCGCCAGGACAGGCGGCCGATGACCAGCAACAACATCAGCAGGCCGATGGCGAAATGCACGTCATAGGCCGCTGCCTTGGCCCCGCCGACCGGCAGCCGCCCCATCCACCAGCCCCAACCGAGCTGGAAGAAAACCAGGCCCGCCATGGTCCAGTGGAAGACGATGGCGACCGGCGAATAGCGGCCTTCGTCGTGGTGGCCCGCCGCCCATTCCAGCGCCTGTGCGATCAGCCGGTCGATCATGCCGGACGCGCCGCCTCCCCGCCGCTGAACAGGCCGCTGATCCGCCATAGGGCGACGAGGAGATAGGCCGCCGCCGCCGGGGCCCACATGATCAGGCCCGCCGCCTGCTGGTCTTCAAGCGGGGTCATGCCCCAGGCCAGGGTCGTGGCGAAGTGAGGCGAATAGAGCGGCTGACCCGCAAACAGGATGAGCGCCCCCAGCAAGCCCATCAACAGCATGGCCGCCAGCAGGCCTGCCACCGCCGCTGCGGCGTTCGACGCGCGCACAGCCGCCCAGAACCAGACGGCGCTGCCCAGAATGGTCAGCTGCATGACCCAATAGACCAGGTCGTTCGAGAGAGCCGCAGCATAGAGATCAGGCGCGTGCCAGGCCCAGAAGACGACGGCCTGGACAGCCGTCGCCAAGGCCAGTCGCGGCGCCCTCAGCCTGGGCAGCCCCAGAGCCAGCAAAGGCGCCGCAGCGAGCAGGAGCAACAGATGGTGCAGCGTACGGGCCGTAAACAGGGCTGAACTCAACGCGCACAGCGGCGAGATGAAGACAAGAACCAGCACCCCCGCCGCGCCCAGCAAGAACGGTGATCCGGGGCGCCGCTTCATCGTCAGGAAGACTCCAGCCGCGATGAAAAAGCCCAGCGCCACCAGAAGCACCGGATCGCCGTTCCAGCGTCCCAGCACATCCACTGGATCGGGCGCGGGTCCGCAATAGGGCGTCCAGGGCGTCATCGTCATAGTCGGCTAACGACCCGGAACGGCGACGGTTCAATCATGCTTCGCGACCGTGACGCCTCAACGCGAGGGGGCGATCCGCCAGACCGTGTTGGACAGGTCGTCAGCGACCAGCAGAATTCTTTTCGCCGGATCAAAGGCCACGCCGACCGGGCGGCCACGGGCCTCGCCGTCCTTGAGGAAGCCGGTGGCGAAATCGATGGGCTGTCCCACGGGGCGGCCGCCGCTGAACGGCACCCAAGCCACCTTGTAGCCGGACGGATCCTCGCGGTTCCAACTGCCGTGCATGCCGATGAAGGCCCCGTCAGCGTACTGGCCGCCAAAGCCGCCGCTGCGCGCGAAATCAAGACCAAGCGCCGCGACGTGCGAGCCCAGGGCGTAGTCGGGCTTGACGGCCTTGGCGACCACGTCCGGCTTCTGCGGCCTCACGCGCGGATCGACGTTCTGGCCCCAATAGCTATAGGGCCAGCCATAGAAGGCGCCGTCGCGAACCTGCGTCAGATAGTCGGGCACCAGTTGCGGGCCCAGTTCGTCACGCTCGTTGACCACCGACCACAGGAGACCGGTGGTCGGCTCGATCGCCAGGGCTGTCGGGTTGCGGATGCCGGTAGCGATCGTGCGACGCGCGCCGGTTGCGCGGTCGATTTCCCAGACCACGGCCCGCTCTTCCTCCACGGCCAGGCCGCGTTCGCCGATATTGGAGTTGGAGCCGATGCCGACATAGAACTTGGTCCCGTCCGCACTGACAGTCAGGGACTTGGTCCAGTGATGGTTTATACGAGAGGGCAGTGCTGTGACCCGCTCCCCCCGCGTCGCTATACCGGTCTGCCCCGGCTGGAAGGCGAAGCGGGTCAGCGCGCCCTGTTCGGCGACGTAGAGGTAGCCCTCCACATAGGCCAGACCGTATGGCGCATCCAGATTCTCGACCAGAACAGCGCGAAGTTCGGGGACCCCGTCGTTATCGGCGTCGCGCAGCAGGGTGATGCGGTTGCCGCCGCTGATCTTGGTGTTGCCCTGCTTCTTGATGAAACCGGCGATCACGTCCTTGGGGCGCAGCGGCGGCGCGTGACCGCCGCGCCCCTCGGCCACCAGCACGTCGCCGTTCGGCAGGACCAGCATCTGACGCGGGATTTTCAGGTCGGTCGCAAAGGCGCTGACGGTAAAGCCCTGCGGAACGGTCGGCGCCTCGCCGTTCCAGCCGGCTGGCGGACTGATCTTCATCGCTGGGACCAGGGTCTCGTTTATTCTTGGCAGGTCGGGGGCGCCGCCCGTCTGGTTGAGCTTGGGATCGCTGGCGTTACCGCAGGAGGCCACGGTGAACGCCATCGCAAAGGTCGCGGCGCTGGCGGCAAGCAGGTTCTTGTTCATCAGATGGTCTCCCGCGCAGAATAGGCGATCCAGCCGGCGACGAAGACCAGCAAGGTGCATAGGAGGGACAGGATCAGGCCGAAAACGCCGACCGAGCTCCACGCGTCCTGGCTGTGCTTGAAGGCGTTGACCAGCCCCAGCATCCAGGCCAGGGCAAGCGCAACCAGATGAATCAGGCTGAGGCGCGACCGACCGCGCCGCGCACCAACGACAAAATCGATGATGGAGAAGACGCCCGCGATCCCGCCGAACACCAGCGCCCCGGTGATCAGCCAGGCTGAGAAGTTCGTCCACTGGATCTCCGCCGTCTTCAGATAGGCGATGTCGGTGAACAGGGCGAAGGTGAAGAGGCTGATCGGAAACGCCAGCAACATGCGGTGTAGTGGTCGAACCAACCCGCCGGATAGTCCATGGATGGTCATGTCGCCCTCTCCCTAAAGCCTGGCTTTGGCTAACTGCTTAGCAGCGAGATGGTTCACCGGCTTGCGTTGTGCCGTCGAACGCTTGCAACGCTGGCGACCGTACGACGTTCTCCCTTCCCATAATCGACCCCGCTCTCAGCCCCGACGCATGACGTCCCTCAGGAGACACCCGAACGCGCATGCGCCCGCCTGATCACGGTCCCGCCTCGGTCCTCCGACCAACGCCCGCCGGCCTATGGTGCCCGGAGGGCGATTTCTACATCGATCCGCCGCGCCCCGTAGATCGAGCCGTCATCACTCACGGTCACGCCGACCATGCGCGTGCCGGCCACGGCTCCGTTCTGGCCACGCCTGAGACCCTGGCCATCATGGGCGAACGTTACGGCGTGGACTTCGCGGGTCAGACCCAAGCTCTGACCTATGGCGAACGGCTGAAGGTGGGCGGCGTCGAGGTCTCGCTGGCCCCCGCTGGGCACGTCCTAGGCTCGGCTCAGGCGACCGTGAGACAGGCAGGCCTGACCATCACCGCCTCGGGCGACTACAAGCGTCGCCGCGACCCGACCTGCGCCGCCTTCGAACCCGTGCCCAGCGATGTCTTCATCACCGAGGCCACCTTTGGCCTGCCGGTCTTTCGCCATCCCCCCGACACGCAGGAGATCGGTCGCCTGCTGCGTTCAGTCCAGCAGTTTCCGGAACGCGCCCACTTGGTGGGGGCCTATGCGCTCGGCAAGGCGCAACGGGTGATCCGCCTGCTGCGCGAGGCGGGCTATGACGAAACCATCTATGTGCATGGGGCGCTTGAACGCCTCAATCGGCTCTATGAGCATTTCGGCGTCGATCTGGGACCGCTGGCCCCGGCGACCGGATCAAAGGCCGACTTCGCCGGGCGCATCGTCATCGCCCCGCCGTCCGCCATCGCCGACCGCTGGAGCCGACGCTTCCCCGATCCAGTGACGGCCTTCGCCTCGGGCTGGATGAGCGTGCGGGCGCGGGTGCGCCAGCGCGGCGTCGAACTGCCGCTGATCCTTTCCGACCACGCCGACTGGGACGAACTGACCGCTACCCTGACCGAACTCTCGCCACAGGAGATCTGGATCACTCACGGCCGCGACGACGCCCTGCGCCGCTGGGCCGAACTACAGGGACTGACGGCTCGCGCCCTGCACCTGGTCGGCTATGAAGACGAGGATGACGACTAATGCGCGCCTTCGCCGCCCTGCTGGATCGTTTGTCGTTCACGGCGTCGCGCAACGCCAAGCTGCGGCTGATCCGCGACCACCTGGCCGACGCTCCCGATCCCGACCGGGGCTGGGCCCTGGCGGCTCTGACCGGCGCCCTGTCCTTCACCGCCGCCAAGCCTGCTATGATCCGTCAGGTGGTCGAGGGACGCGTCGATGCCGAACTGTTCCGCCTGTCGTACGACTATGTCGGCGATCTTGCTGAGACGGCCGCCCTGATCTGGCCGGCCCGTCACGGGGCCAACCGCGAGCCGGAACTGTCCGAGGTCATCGACACCCTGAACACCGCCAAGCGCGGCGAGGTTCAGGGCCTGTTGGAAGGCTGGCTCGACGCCCTGGACGCCGACGGCCGCTGGGCCTTGCTGAAGCTGGTGACGGGCGGTCTGCGCGTCGGCGTCTCGGCGCGGCTGGCCTGGCAGGCGGCGGCGGATTACGGCGGCGTCGAGGTCGCGGACATCCAAGAGGTCTGGCACGCGCAAAGCCCGCCCTACGCCGACCTTCTGGCCTGGCTGGACGGCAAGACCGAGCGCCCCTCGGCCATGGCGCATGGTCGCTTTCGACCCGTCATGCTGGCCCAGCCGATCGACGAGGCCGTCGACCTGCCCCGCCTCGACCCCGTCGCCTACGCCGCCGAATGGAAATGGGACGGTATCCGGGTTCAGGCCGTAAGCGAAGGCGGCGTGAAACGCCTCTACAGCCGCACCGGCGAGGACGTGTCCAGCGCCTTTCCCGATGTCCTTGCGGCCCTGAACTATGAAGGCGCCGTCGACGGCGAGCTTCTGGTGCTGCGCGAGGGTCGGGTCGGCCCCTTCGGAGACCTGCAACAGCGGCTGAACCGCAAGACCGCGGACGCCAAGCTGATGGTCAGCCATCCGGCGGGCATACGCGCCTACGACCTGCTGGCCGCCGAGGGCGAGGACCTGCGCGCCCTGCCCTTCGCCGAGCGCCGCGCGCGGCTGGAGGCCTTCGTCGCCGCCGTCGGGTCAGACCGCATCGACCTGTCACCCTTAGTGCCGTTCGAGACCTGGGACGAGCTGGCCGCCCGCCGCGCCGAACCCCCGCCCGGCGATCCGCAGTCGGCCGAGGGTCTGATGCTGAAGCGGCTGGACAGCGTCTATGAGGCGGGCCGCCCCAAGGGGCCGTGGTTCAAGTGGAAGCGTGATCCGCACCTGATCGACGCCGTGCTGATGTACGCCCAGCGGGGCCACGGCAAGCGATCCAGCTTCTATTCCGACTACACCTTCGGCGTCTGGACCGAGGACGCGGACGGCATCCATGTGCTGACCCCGGTAGGCAAGGCCTACTTCGGCTTCACCGACGAAGAGCTGAAACAGCTCGACAAGTTCGTGCGCGACCACACAGTCGAGCGCTTCGGCCCCGTCCGCTCTGTCACCGCTACCCGCGAGTTCGGGCTGGTTCTGGAGGTCGCCTTCGAAGGCCTGCAGAGATCGAAACGCCACAAGTCCGGCGTCGCCATGCGCTTTCCCCGCATCAGCCGCATCCGCTGGGACAAGCCGGCCAAGGAAGCCGACGAACTGGCCACCCTTGAGCGGTTGCTGGAACAGGCTTCTGCCTGATCGAAGGTCGCTGGTCACTCAGCCGCTTCGCTCGAACCGCCACTTCATGATCAGGACGCCGCTGGCCATCACCAGCGCGCAGGCATTGGCGATCGTGACCGGCCAGGCCTCGGTCAGAACGCCATAGGCCACCCACAGGATGAAACAGGTCACGGTCAGACCATAGGTTTTGAAAGAGACGCTGGACGCGTCGCGCTCCTTCCAGATCTTGAAGATCTGGGGTGCAAAGCTCGTGATGGAGCAGAGGGCCGCCGCCGTCCCGATGATGTCCGCCAATGAAATCAAAGCCCAGCTCCGAAGGTGCTCGACGCCGTCCCCCGATCAGCCTCAAAGGCGATAGAGGTCGGCGTCCGGGTCGGGAGTTCCACGAAGAGCAGCGGCGACGACCTGGCTCGCGATCACTGAAGATGTGATGCCATTGCCGCCGAAGCCCATGACAGTCCACGCGTGCTCCATTCCCGGCACGGGCGCGATATGGGGCAGACCGGTGACGCTCTCGCCGAAGGCTCCGGCCCAGGCGTAATCGACCTCGAACTCCACCTCAGGAAGAAGTTGTTTCAGCTTCGTCGTGATGCGTGCGGTCTTGCGTTCGAGAAGCGCTCGGCTCGCGTGGGCCGTGGGTGAATCCTCATCCTCGCCGCCGACTATCAACCGCCCGTCATTGCTCATGCGCATGTAGAGGTAGGGGTCAGAGCCTTCCCAGACCATGGTGTCACCTAACCAGGCCGGGCCAGCGAAGCCCGGCGTTGAGGCCAGAGCCCAGGTCGAGACCACGTTGGAATCGGGCACCGCCACCCCCTTCGGACGTTCATAACCACAGCAGAAAACCACGGCCGATGCCCGTACGGCGAAACCGGTGTTTGTCAGCAGCGTCACCCCGTCCGGGTCGGACACGGCTTCGATCACATCGACTGGGGAGTAGATCCGAGCGCCATTGGCCTCGGCTCGCCGCAGAAGCCCCGCAGTCAACTGAGCGGGATCGGCGCTGGCGGAACCGACGCTGAGGATGGCCCCAGTGCGGTCGATCCCGAACTGATCACGAACCTCCGCAGCTTTCAGGAAGCGGCTCCCTAATCCGATCCGAGCCCTCGCTTCAGCCTCGTCTTCGAGCGCTCTGCGACCATAGGCGTCACCGGCCAGATAGAGGGCGTTGCGATCCTGGAAGCCGCAACGGATGCGCTCATCGACCGCGATCTGTTTCAAGTCATCAACCGCACGCCGCGACCGCAGATAGGCGCGGCGCGCCTTCGACCAACCCATATGGTCGGCCAGGACAGTCAGCGGCAAATCTATCTCCCATTGCAGAAGAGCGGTCGATGCAAGGGTCGATCCGGTCAGAGGCGGCCTGCGATCAAGGACGGCGACCTCGTGGTCGCGCGACAGCTCATGCGCCATCAGGGCGCCGCTGATCCCCGCCCCGACGATGGCGACATCAACCGATATGGCCTGCTTCAGAGGACGAACCGGCGCCCCCGTGAACGGACTGTCAGCCCAAAGCGAACGGCCGCTTCTCAGGTCGCGTTTCTGAGTCAGACCTGTCATTCATTCCCCCATCAAGCGCAGCCTTTGCATACGCCTCTCGGAACGCGCGCGCCTGTCGAGGGTTGCTCAAACCATGGCCAAGCCTCTTCGGATCGCGACTTCTGAAACTGATCCGACGCGCCAGCTTCCACCGCTTTTTCAGGACTGGTTCGTCAAACGCGGCTGGGCGCTTCGCGCCCATCAACTGGGCATGATCGACAAGGCCCAGGCCGGCGCCGATGTTCTGCTGGTGGCGCCGACCGGCGGCGGCAAGACCCTGTCCGGTTTCCTGCCCAGCCTGATCGACCTGGCCGAACGCGGTCCGCGCGAAGGCCGACAATCGCTTCACACGCTCTACATTTCTCCCTTGAAAGCCTTGGCGGTCGACGTGGAGCGGAACCTGCTCACGCCGGTTCGGGAAATGGATCTGCCGATCGTGGTCGAATCCCGCACGGGCGATACCGGGCAGGCTCGCCGCCAACGCCAGAAGGTCGCCCCTCCGGACATTCTGCTGACCACGCCGGAACAACTGGCCCTGTTCTGCGCCTGGGAAGGCGCGCGCGACTATTTTCAGGACCTGGAATGCGTGATCATCGACGAGATCCACGCCATTCACGGTTCGAAGCGGGGGGACCTGCTGTCATTGGGGCTGGCGCGGCTAAGGACCTTTGCACCCGGCGTGCGCTGCGTCGGGCTGTCAGCGACGGTGGACGACCCGACCCGTGTAAGGCGCTGGCTGTCGGATAGAGGCGATGACATCGTCCTGGGTCAGGCGGGCGCGCCGGCGCAGGTCGAGGTTCTACTGTCCGAAAACCGGGTGCCCTGGGCCGGTCACACCGCCCAGCACGCGATGGCCGAGGTCTATGAGACCATCAAGACGGCGCGCACGACCCTGGTCTTCGTCAACACCCGCTGGCAGGCGGAATTCGCGTTTCAGGAGCTATGGCGGCTGAATGAGGACAACCTGCCGATCGCCCTTCATCACGGCAGCCTGTCCGCAGAGCAAAGGCGCAAGGTGGAAGCCGCGATGTCGCGCCAGGAACTGAGAGCGGTGGTCTGCACCTCCACGCTGGATCTGGGCATCGACTGGGGCGCGGTTGATCTGGTCATCCAACTGGCGGCTCCCAAAGGAGCCTCGCGATTGGTGCAACGGATCGGACGGGCTAACCACCGCCTTGACGAGGCCTCGCGCGCGGTCCTCGTGCCCGCAAGCCGGTTCGAGATGCTGGAGTGCCAGGCGGCGGTGGAAGCGGTGGCGGAAAATGCGCTCGACGGCGATCCGCCCAGGACCGGGGCACGCGATGTTCTGGCCCAGCACATCATGGGCTGCGCCTGTTCCGAGCCCTTCGACCTGGTGGAGTTGTACGAAGAGGTGCGCCGGGCCGCACCCTATGCAGGACTTTCCTGGGAGGCCTTTGAGCAGGTCGTCGATTTCGTCTCGACCGGCGGCTACGCGCTCAGAAGCTATGATCGTTTCCGACGGATCATTCGCGGTCGCGACGGCCGCTGGCGCGTGCTCAATGAAGAGACAGCAAGACGGCATAGGATGAATGTCGGCGTCATCGTCACGGCCCAGACCCTCAACATCCGCCTGCCCGGTCGCCACGGGTCCGGTCGCAAGATCGGTCAGGCCGAGGAGTGGTATTTCGAACAGCTGACCCCAGGCGACAGCTTCCTGTTTGCGGGCGAGATATGGCGCTTCGAGGGGGTCAGGGGGACGGACGCCATCGTCACCCGTTCGACCGAAAAAGAGCCCAGGGTTCCCAGCTGGGGCGGTTCGAAATTCGCGCTGTCCACCTTTCTGGCCAAGCGCGTTCGTCGAATGATGAGCGACGAAACCTCATGGTCCCGCCTGCCGCACGACGTCTGCGAGTGGCTGTACGCGCAAAAAGCGCACTCCAGCCTGCCCGGCGAAGATGATCTTCTGGTCGAGACCTTCAGCCGGGGCAAACGCCACTACATGGTCTGCTATCCGTTCGAGGGGCGACTGGCGCACGCCACCCTGGCCATGCTGGTCACGCGTCGGCTGGACCGCGCCGGGGTCGGGCCGATCGGCTATCTGGCCAACGACTATGCCCTATGCGTCTGGTCCCTGCGGCCAATGGACAGCCTCGATTTCGACGCCCTGTTCCAGCAGGACATGCTGGGCGACGATCTGGAAGCCTGGCTGGACGAGAGTTTCATGGTGAAACGCGCCTTCAAGGAATGCGCCCTGATCAGCGGCTTGATCGAGCGCCGTATGCCGGGGCATGAGAAGAATGGCCGACAGGTGACCTTCTCCGCCGACCTGATCTACGACACCCTGCGTCGGCACGACCCCGACCATCTGCTGCTGTCCTGCGCCCGCGAGGACGCGGCGCGCGGCCTTCTGGACTTGGCGCGTCTGGGTGAACTGCTGGCCCGCATCTCAGGCCGTATCAGGGTTGAGCGGCTCCGGCATGTTTCACCCTTCGCCGTGCCCCTGTTGATGGAAATCGGCAAGGAGCGCGCGCCCGGAACCTCGGCCGCGGACATGATGCTGGAAGACGCGGCTCTGATCGGCGAGGCCATGTCTTGAGCGTCGCAAAGCTGGAGGCCGCCGACGGCGCCTTCGCCACCCGCCTGGCCGGGGCTGATGTCGTGTTTCGCGTGTCTGGCGCCCTCTGGTTGCCGGGGGAGCGCATGCTGGTGGTCGCCGACTTGCACCTCGAAAAGGGATCCGCCTATGCCGCCCGCGGGCAGCTCCTGCCGCCCTACGACACGCGAGAGACCCTGAACCGGCTCGAGCGCGAGATCGCGACCCTCGCCCCCCGGTCCGTCGTCCTGCTCGGCGACACTCTCCATGACCACGGCGCATCAGCGCGTATCGCCCCTGATGAGCGCGCGCGCCTCGCCGCTCTGGCTGAAAAGCTCCGACTGATCTGGGTCGCCGGCAATCATGATCCCGACGGTGCGGGCGACCTGGGCGGCGAGACCGCGCAGGTGGTCAAGGTCGCCGGGCTGTCGCTGCGGCACGAGCCCTCCCCCGGCCCCGCCGATGGCGAGGTGTCGGGACTGACGTGCCCCTGAGAATTTCCTCCACGCGGAGCTAGAGTCCGGCCCTTGAAAGGACGGACGGAATGAAACGAGCGA
>MCHG01000178.1_pt1 | contig 32411 bp, 28 predicted proteins | sample 787351 | NCBI WGS metagenome assembly MCHG01 (sample SAMN05430296, study PRJNA330682) | permafrost metagenome | biome: Cold desert; feature: permafrost; material: soil; isolation source: enrichment culture inoculated with soil incubated with H2/CO2 at 20 degrees... ... | reverse complement strand
GATGTTCCAGGTCGCCAAAGCCGTATAAGTGAGCTTACTGGTAAACAAAAAGAAATTTACAAATGGTTAGGGGTCGAATTACCTACCTAGTTACACTTTGCTCGGGAATGCAGGTTACAAGGGCTTGCCCAAGAACGGCCAATCGCTGCTGTTCCCTTTGGAGGAAGGTATAGAATTCTCGATTTCGCGTTATCAAGTCTGGTAAATTCTGGAATTAGAACGATAGGTTTGGTTACTCCACACCATTATCGCCCCCTTTTAGATCATTTAGGGGCTGGGAAAGATTGGTGTCTGGACAGGAAAGCTGGAGGGTTATTCATTTTACCTGGAGTCATGCATAGTTTGGCTGGAAACAGCCATACGTTTTGCATTCAGGATTTACAACATAATATGGAGTACTTAAAGAAAGATTTTGTAGAAAATGTGATTATCAGTTGTGGTGATCAAATATACAATATGAATATGATAGAAGCTTTAGAATTCCATAATGATAAACAGGCAGACGTAACCTTGATATATAGAGAGGATGATAACTTGGAAGACCTGACCGATGAAATTTTTCTCGAGATAGATGAGGATAAGAAGGTTTCTGCTATTCGAGATCAAAAGGGTCTCGAATGGACCGAGTCCAGTCGCCCTCGTTATGTGAATATGTTAATCATTCGACGCGTACTTTTGTTGGATATTATTGAGAAGTATGGATCTTTCGGGTGTATGGGTTTAGTCACTATACTAACTAAAAATATGGAGGTCCTCAAGATTTATGGAAGTCCCACAGATTCAGTGATTGGAAAGATTCGCACAATTAACGATTACTTTGATCAAAGTATGGAGCTCCTTGACCAAGAAGTCCGAGAAAAATTATGGTTGGGGGAAGATCGAATTCATACTAAGATTGTGGACAATCCCCCTACTCAATACTCTTCACGGGCAAAAGTCAGTAATTCCTTGATTGCTAGTGGGTGCTCTATCGCAGGAGAAGTACAAAACTCGATAATCTTTCGAGGTGTGGTTCTCGAGAAAGGGTGCAGAATCAAGAATAGTATTATTATGTCCAAGTGCCATATTCATGAAAATGCTCAAATGGAGTACGCAGTTCTTGATAAAGCGGTGACAGTTCATGAAGGAAATGTCTTAAAGGGGAGTTTGAGTAACCCTTTGGTAGTCCACAAACGGACAGTGATCTAGACATTGAGAGGCGGGAGAGTATGAAACTTGTTATTGTGACTGCTGAAGCAGATCCTTTTCTTAGAACAGGTGGGTTGGGGGAGGTTGTAGGCTCGTTAATTGCCCTTATATCTAAGCAGGGTATTGATGTACGTGTTATCATGCCAAAGTATAGCGCTTTCGAGGAGCATTTTAAGAAAGAATTTGTACATCTTGCACATTTTGATGTCCCAGTCGCATGGCGTAAACAATATTGTGGGCTGGATGAGGTGGTTTACAAAGGGGTCCATTACTACTTTATTGACAATGAGTACTATTTTGCTCGTCCAGGCATTTACGGGGAAGCGGATGATGCTGAGCGATTTGCATTCTTTTCACGAGCAGCTCTCGAAAGCTTAATTCACATACCCGGGTTTAAGCCTGATATCATACATTGTCATGATTGGCATACTGCCTTAATTCCACTTATGCTTAAAGTGTTTTATAAGAGGGAACCACTTTATTACCCAATCAAGACTATATGTACGATACATAACCTGAACTATCAGGGGATTTTCCCCAGGGAAGTTCTTAGCGATGTCTTAGGGCTCGGTATGGAATTTTTTACGGAGGATACGTTAGAGTTTTATGGAGCAGTTAATTTTCTGAAGGGGGCTTTAGTCTTTGCAGATAGGGTTACGACGTTAGATGCAAGGTATTTAGCGGAGAGCGGACTCCTTCCTAGTTCCGAGCAAAATCTGGATGGCCTTTTGATTAGAAGAAGTAATTCTGTAACGGGCATCCATAATGACAGAGATGGAGATGCTTACCTTAAACTATATGAGTCTTTATTATAGCTAGGTCTTACCCTTTCCAATACGTCGAAATCGGCACCTCCGTGAGCATTCAACATTAACAGAGCTCAAGGAATTATGAATACAACACTTTATATATAAAGCAAGAACAGGGAGGCTACAGCAGCCGTCCTGTTCTTGCTTTATTATTATTTATCGTTGAGACAAGACTATCATATTAATTGATATCTAAGGGGATTAAGAGGGGGGTTATGCGAGATGATAACAATAAGATTCCGGCAACAAAATCAAAATATAAAGTAATTTGTAATAATTATTAAATGGTGAAAGGAAATAAGGGTTGTGTGTGGAATAGAAAGAGTAAAGTATAAAATAAGGGAATTGTAGCGATTAAAAGTCTTAATAATTATTTTCAAAAAGTTGAGTATTGGAGGAAAAAAACAATATGTTCTCGGATAAAGACAGCTTTAAGCAAGCTTATCTAATGAAGTTGATAGAGGGGGATGGGATTACCCCTGAAGAAGCAAGTCTTTGGGATAAATTTAGTGCCTTGGTCATATTGCTAAAAGATAAAATGAGTTTAAATCGGGCCATCAACAGAAAGTCTTTGTCCCCTGGAAAACAGGTGTATTACTTTTCAATGGAGTTTCTGATTGGTAAGCTTCTGCATAATTATTTGGTAAATTTCCAAATAGAGGATCTCGTAAGGGAAGGCTTGTCAGACTTGAATATCAATCTTGATGAGCTATTAGAGCAAGAAGCGGATCCAGGATTAGGTAATGGAGGTTTAGGAAGATTGGCAGCCTGTTTCCTCGACTCTATGGCTTTCTTAGGAATAGAAGGACATGGTAATGGAATTCGTTATGAGTATGGGTTATTTGAACAGAAAATTGTGGGCGGCAATCAGGTCGAAGTAGCCGACAGCTGGCTTAAAAATGGTTACCCGTGGGAAATGCGCAAGCCTAATAAGGCCATTATTGTAAAATTCAAAGGAAATGTAAGAACCGAACAAACTAACGAAGGGACAACCTTTTATCACGAAAACTATGAACCAGTACTTGCTGTGCCTTATGATGTTCCAATTGTGAGCTATAATAATCCATTGTATATTAACAACTTAAGATTATGGAAAGCAGAAACAGCCTGTGGAGAACTGGATTTGGCCTGTTTCAATCGCGGGGAGTTTAATAGGGCTACTAGCTATAAATCTGAGGTCGAATCTATTTCTTACATTCTTTATCCAGACGATAGCAGTCGTGCTGGAAGAGAGCTAAGACTTAAACAAGAATACTTTTCCGTGGCTGCGGGGTTAGGATCAATTGTGCGAAGTTACAAAAAAAAGAACGATCTGGGGTCATTACATGACTTTTCGTGGCGGGTTTCAGTTCATATTAATGACACGCATCCCGTTTTGTGTATCCCCGAACTGATGCGTATCTTCATCGATGAGGAAGGAATGGGCTGGGATGAGGCTTGGAATATAACAGTCAACACCCTTTCGTTCACGAATCATACCATTATGCCTGAAGCTATGGAAAAATGGTCTATTGATTTGGTCAAAAGTCTTTTGCCTAGAATTTATATGATTATTGAGGAGATCGATCGAAGATTCAAGGAAGACTTAACACGGAGATTTCTGGATGATGAGGAAGTAATTCACAACACTCAAATCCTCAAAGATGGGTATGTCTGGATGGCTAACTTAGCGATTATCGGAAGTTCATCAGTGAATGGGGTTGCCAAATTGCATACCGAAATTCTTAAGAAAGAGGTGTTTAAAGACTTCTATCGGATTTTCGGCTATAAATTTAATAATAAAACAAATGGGGTAAATCACAGGAGATTTCTACTAGCCGCTAATCCCAAATTATCTCACCTGATAACTGAGGGGATCGGTCCAATCTGGAAGGAAGATGCTATCGAACTCAAGAAGCTGCATGCGTTCAAGGAAGATTCCAGCTTTTTAGAACAGCTAGCAATCGTAAAGTATGAGAACAAATGCCGTCTGGCAGAAAAGGTTAAGGCAAAACAGGGTATAATTCTTGATCCACTGTCAATTTTTGATGTTCAAGTGAAGAGGATTCATGCCTACAAAAGGCAATTGCTCAATGTACTTAAAATCATGCACTTATATAATCAGGCGCTGAAGGATCCAGGATCATTAACTGGTTCACAAACCTTTATCTTTGGTGGAAAAGCTGCACCAGGCTATCATTATGCAAAAACTGTCATTAAGCTCATTCATGCTCTGAGTCACAAAATAGAGCATGATCCTCAAGTTAATCAACACCTTAAAATTGTTTTTGTCGAGAATTTTAACGTTACACAGGCTGAATTTATTTATCCTGCAGCAGATATTAGCGAACAGATTTCTACAGCGAGTAAGGAAGCTTCAGGAACCGGGAATATGAAATTTATGATGAATGGTGCTCTCACCTTGGGCACCTTAGATGGAGCCAATGTAGAAATAAATGAAGCAGTGGGCGAGGAAAATAGTTTCATCTTTGGACTTACTGCAGAACAGGTCTTGAATTTTAACCGTCAAGGTGGGTATACGTCATGGGATGAATACCACGCCAACTCCGATCTTCAAAAGTGTGTGGATCAATTAAGTAGTGAGTTTTTCGATAGTATGGGAGAGGAATTCAAGGTGTTATACGATTCGTTGATGATCTATAATGATGAATTCTTTGTCTTAAAAGATTTCTGGCCTTATATTGAAATGCATGGAAAACTCCAGAAACTATATTTAAATCAAGAAAAGTGGAACCGAATTTCCTTGGTCAACATTGCAGAATCTGGGATCTTTTCGAGTGATAGGACAATTCGAGAATATGCAGATCGGATCTGGAAAACCAAATACCGCACTATAAATAAGCCTAACTCGTAGCTAAAGGTTTGTGAGGAAGGAGTGACATGTATGCGTAAGCAGGAATGTGTAGCAATGCTGTTAGCAGGTGGACAAGGAAGCAGGTTAGGTGGACTAACTCAGAGGCGAGCTAAACCAGCAGTTTCCTTCTGTGGTAAATATAGAATCATTGATTTTACCTTGAGTAATTGTACAAATTCAAACATTAATACGGTGGGTGTTCTTATCCAATATAAGCCATTATTACTTAATTCCTATATAGGCTTGGGCTCTGCCTGGGACCTAGATAATCCCTTTGGCGGAGTTCATATTCTTCCCCCTTTTCTCAGTGAAAAGGAGGGCAGTTGGTATAATGGAACCGCGAATGCCGTGTACCAAAATAACGAGTTTATTGATTATTACGATCCTGAATATGTGATTATTCTTTCAGGGGATCACGTCTATAGAATGGATTATGCTCAAATGTTAAAGTTTCATAAGGAAAAGCATTCGGAGATAACCATCGCAACTATTCAAGTTCCTTCAGAGGAAGCCTCTCGGTTTGGGATATTAACCGTTGACGGAGATGAGCGGATTACTAAATTTACAGAAAAACCTTCGCGCCCTGACAGCAATCTTGCATCAATGGGCGTCTATATCTTCAACTGGTCAACACTTAAGCAGGCCTTAATTGCAGATGCGGCAGACAATCAGTCTCAGCATGACTTTGGTCAAAACATCATCCCACAGCAACTTAAACAAGAGAAGCGAGTCTATGCTTATAATTTTCAGGGGTATTGGCGAGATGTCGGAACGATTCAAAGCTATTATCATGCCAATATGGAGTCCTTAAGAGAGGGCCACTTCCTTAATATTTTTGATCCAAAGTTCCGGATTTTTTCCAATGAAGATATCTTACCCCCCCACTTTGTTGGATCTACAGCTAAAATTGAGAACAGTTTGGTTTGTAATGGGTGTATCGTTCATGGTGATGTGTGCAATTCAATCCTCGCACCAGGTGTATATGTGGGGAAAGGTGTACAAATTAAGGATTCTATACTATTACCATATGCTAAAATTCACGCTGGCTCGATCATTCGAAAAACGATTGTTGGTGAGAGTGCGAAAATTATGCGTCACTGTATTCTCGGTGCTGAGCCACGAACTGCTTCTGAGCAAGAAGGGATTACGGTTATTGAGGATCATCATATGATTCCTGAAGGGTCAATTATCGTTGCGGGTAGGAATGTTAACCGCACCCGAACGATTTAAAAGGGGGAAGAATTGATGTCGAAAGCTATAGGAATTATTTATGCAAACAGCGCAAATGAAAACCTACAAGGGCTTGCACTAAAAAGGCCAATAGCTGCAGTTCCCTTTGGAGGAAGATATCGAATTCTCGATTTCGCGTTATCGAGCATGGTTAACTCTGGAATTAGGACGATTGGAGTGTTCACTCCACATCATTATAGACCGTTGCTGGATCACTTGGGAGCGGGGAAGGCCTGGTTCCTAGATAGAAAAGATGGTGGACTGTTTATATTACCAGGAGCCATCCATGGTTTGGTAGGGAAGAATCATACATTCTGTGTAAAGGATTTACAAAGTAATATTGAGTATTTGGAGAAAGATTATGCTGAAAATGTCATCATTACAAGCGGTGAGCAAATATTTAATATAAATTTTAAAAATGCACTTGAATTTCATAATCATTCGCAGGCCGACGTCACCATGATTTATAGAGGAATCGATAATTCGGGTGATCAAAAGGATAAAATATTTCTTGAGATGGATGAAGGACAGAAAGTTACGAATATACTTAACAGTAAAAGTCTCGAAAGAGGAATGCCCGTTAAATCTCATTTTGTTAATATGCTAATTATCCGACGAGAGCTATTATTGGAAATTATTGAGAAGTATAGTTCTGTTGGGTGTATTGACTTAATGGATATATTTTCAACTAATCTAGAGGTCCTCAAAATCTATGGCACTCCAACCTGTTCCTTGATTGGTAGGATTCGCACCCTTAAGGATTACTTTGACAGAAGCATGGATCTTTTGGACCTAGAAGTTCGGGGGAAATTATTGCTAGGAGCCGATCAGATCCACACAAAAATTAAGGATAACCCCCCCACTCAATACACTTCACATGCCAGAGTCAGCAACTCATTGATTGCAAGTGGGTGCTCTATCTCAGGAGAGATTGTCAACTCTATTATCTTTCGAGGTGTGATAGTTGAACAAGGGTGTAGGGTCCGAAATTGCATAATCCTGCCAAAATGTCATATTCAGGCACGTAGTCAAACCGATTATGCAATTCTCGATAAATCTGTGATGGTTAATAGAGAAAACGTTTTAAAAGGGAGTTTGAATAATCCTTTGGTTGTTCTCAAAAGAACAGTAATTTAGGTTTTGAAAGGTGGAAGTGTATGAAACTAGTATTTGTGACTGCAGAAGCGGGCCCTTTTATTAAAACGGGTGGGTTAGGTGAAGTCATGGGTTCATTACCTGCCTTCCTGCATAAACAAGGGGTCGATGTACGCGTTATTATGCCTAAGTACAGTGCCATTGCCGAGCATTTTCAAAGGGAATTTAAACATCTGGCTCATTTCGATGTCCAAGTGGCTTGGCGCAAACAATATTGCGGATTGGATGAGATGGTCTATCAAGGGGTTCATTATTATTTCATTGATAATGAGTATTATTTTTCGCGTCCTCGGATTTATGGAGAATATGATGATGCTGAGCGATTTGCATTTTTTTCCCGTGCAGCTCTAGAAAGCTTAATTCACATACCAGGCTTCAAACCCGATATTATACATTGTCAGGATTGGCATACAGCCTTAATCCCACTCATGCTCAAAGAGTTTTATAGTAAAGAGCCTCTTTATTACCCGATTAAAACTATATTTACCATTCATAATCTGAACTATCAGGGAGTCTTTTCTAAGGAAGTACTTTGCGATATCTTGGGGCTTGGAATGGAGTATTATACAGAAAATACCTTGGAATTTCATGGCGCAGTCAATTTTATGAAGGCAGCGTTACTTTATGCTGATAGAATTACGACGGTCAGTCCGACGTATGCTGAGGAGATCCAAAATCCTTATTACGGAGAAAAGCTGGATGGGCTTTTAAGAAAAAGAAGTAAGTCTCTAGTGGGCATTCTCAATGGCATTGACTATGAGGTCTATGATCCAATGACGGATCCCGATATCGTCATGCCGTATACCGATTTACCTCTGGCTAAAGCAGTCAATAAGAAGTACTTGCAAAGTAGTTTTGGACTTCCGGTTCGAGAAGATAGTGCAGTACTAGGGGTAGTATCTCGGCTCGTAGACCAAAAAGGCGTAGATCTATTGGTCCACGTCATGGATGAATTATTAACGTTGGATGTTCAGTTGGTTATCCTGGGAACTGGGGAGCAACGGTATGAAGAAATGTTGCGATATTTCGCTTCTAAATATCCCGAAAACCTAGCCATTAAGCTAGAATTTTCAGATAAAATAGCACGTGAAATCTATGCCGGGTCGGACATCTTATTGATGCCCTCTCGCTTTGAGCCGTGTGGTATCGCGCAAATGATCGCCATGCGTTATGGGACGGTTCCGATCGTTCGGGAAACCGGTGGTCTAAAAGACACTATCTTGCCTTATAATGAAAGAACCAGTTCTGGTAATGGATTTAGTTTTGTCAATTATAATGCTCATGAATTCTTGTTCGCAGTGCAACGTGCCGTGGCAATCTACCACGAGGATAAACCGGTATGGGACAATATACGTCAAAATGCATTGAAGTCCGATTTCAGTTGGGTTAACTCCGCAAAAGCTTATCTTGAATTGTATGAATCGTTATTATGATGACGTTTACTGCATATCATAATTCCCACGATTTACTATACCGTGAACCGTTTGGCGCGGTAACGTGTGGGCAGAAGATAACGTTTCGAATGAGAACGTTTTCTGCGGTACCAGTTGAAGCCTGTATATTTCGTCTTTGGGAAAAAGATCGAGAAATTACTCTTGCCATGCGTCAAACAACTGTTGATAATCTCAGTCAAGACTTTGCAACTGATTCCGCGCATGATTCCTGTGAAAAGATGACATTCTTTGAAGTGGACTATGAAGTACCTAATAGTTTTGGGCTTATATGGTATTATTTTATAATTCAGGTAGGACTCCACACTTATTATTATGGCAATAACCCGAAAAAGCTTGGCGGGGAGGGTATGCTCTGGGAACAAGTGCCCCCGTCCTATCAAATTACTGTACATAATAATGTTGTAATACCTAGTTGGTACAAACGAGGAGTCATGTATCAAGTATTTGTTGATCGGTTTTTTAATGAACATGAAAACGGGTTCACCTACTATCCCAGGAACAATACTTTATTACATGCCAATTGGTCTGATCCACCGCTCTATATTAAAGACGAGAATGGCCGAGTCACCGATTGGGACTTTTTTGGCGGGACACTGCAGGGAGTAATTGAAAAGATACCCTACTTCAGAGAATTAGGGGTAAGCATTCTTTACTTTAATCCTATATTCGATGCGCCGAGTAATCACAAATATGACACAGCAGATTATCTGCGGATTGATCCGATGTTTGGCGATGAATCGATCTTCAAACAATTGATTGAAACTGGTCGACAAGCTGGGATCTCGGTCATATTGGATGGAGTTTTTAGTCATACGGGAAGTGACAGTATCTATTTCAATAAATATGGCAATTATCCAGAGGTGGGGGCCTATCAATCGGCTGATTCCCCCTACTTTTCTTGGTATAAGTTTAAAGAAAATCAACAAGAGTATCAATCATGGTGGGGTGTTGACACTCTTCCCGAAGTGAATGAAATGAACCCTTCCTATAGACAGTTTATCTATGGTTCAGATGAAAGTGTTATTAGTAAATGGCTTAACCTTGGAGTTGCTGGATGGCGTTTGGATGTTGCGGATGAGCTCCCTGATGAGTTCATACAGGAACTCAAGCAAGCAATGAAGACCATTCAACCCAATGCCGTTCTAATAGGAGAAGTGTGGGAAGACGCTTCAAATAAAACGAGCTATGGCAAGCAACGTGAGTATTTTTCAGGAAATGAGTTGGACGGAACCATGAATTATCCATTCCGAGCTAGTTTCCTGCGTTTTATTCTAGGACAAAGTGAGTCCAGTGTCCTTCATCAAGAGGTCATGAGCTTATATGAAAATTATCCCCGAGCAAATTTCTATGCCGCCATGAACATAATCGGTAGTCATGATACGATCCGTATTTTGACCCTCTTAGGAGATGCTCCAGCAGAAGAACGTTTGACCAAAACAGAGCAAAGGAGCTTTCGGTTATCCTCGAAAGCCCGACAATTAGGTATACAAAGACTTAAGCTGTTAAGTTTAAGTCAAATGACATTTCCTGGAGTGCCCTGCGTGTATTATGGTGATGAAGCAGGTGTGGAAGGGTATGCAGACCCTTATAACCGGGGTACTTATCCTTGGGGACAAGAAGATGTAGAAATTATGGCTTGGTATCAACGAGTGCTACGCATGCGCGCTGAATATGAGGTGCTACAGACGGGGGATTTTAAGTCCTTTTTCTATGCACCAGATGTTTATGGTTTTACTAGAGTTGGGAAGGATGAGGAAATCACCGTCTTGATCAATCGTCATCGCGAAGAAGCAAAGACTCTGGATCTTAGTACAACTCTACAATCCTCCTCGCTTGTAGTCGACTTAATTAATGGGGACACGCTTTCTCCAGAATCATTCAGTGCGGTACCTATAAGTCCATTAGGTGGCAGAGTACTCTTGAAAAAGAACAAGCCCCTTCATGATTTTCGACTCGACCGTTCGTGCGGGGTATTATTACATATCAGTTCTTTGCCTTCTTCTTGGGTACTTGGCGATTTAGGAACTGAGGCTTACGCTTTTGTGGATTTCTTGGCAAGCTCGGGTCAATCTCTGTGGCAAGTGCTACCCTTGAATCCAGCGGGAGTTGAGGATTGTCCTTATCAAAGCGAATCCGTTTTTGCAGGAAACGCGATGTTCATCAGTCTTGACCATATGATCACGGAGGGACTGTTGGATGTAGCTGAGACACGTGAAAAATTTGAAAAGGTAAGGAACATCGGACTCAGAAAAAGTTTATTGTTGCTTGCTTATAAAGAGTTGAAAAGTGATTTACTCTACGAAGCTTATCAGGAATTTATGAAACAGCGCAAATTCAACTCACTCAGTTCTACCGTTCCTGCTCAATCTAAGTATCTTTCAGAGGAGAACTTTCTGCAGTTTAAAACTGATCATAAAGAATGGCTTAATGATTACATTCTCTTCAGGGCCTTAAAGGGTCATTTTAGAGAGGTCCCTTGGTATGATTGGAAACCAGAGCTTGCTTCCCGTGAGACGAAAGCATTGTCAGAGTATCGGGTGCTCCTGCGAGATGAGATGGGTTTTATAGAATTCTTACAATACACCTTTTTCTATGAATGGGATGAGCTAAAAGTTTATGCCGGCTTAAAAGGGATTCGAATTATTGGAGATTTACCCCATTTTGTTGCCGCCGATAGCTGTGATGTCTGGGTTAATCCCAGTTTGTTTGTGCTTGATGAACAGGGGAGACCTACTAAAACAGCAGGGGTTCCGCCGGACTATTTTAGCAAGACTGGGCAAATGTGGGGGAATCCTGTCTATGACTGGGAGGCAATGAAGGTCACTCAGTATGATTGGTGGAAAAAGCGATTTCAGATGGGATTAGAACTGTTTAATTACATTCGTCTAGATCATTTCCGTGGGTTTGAAGCCTATTGGGAGGTTGATGCTAGAGAGGAGACGGCAGAAAGAGGTCGTTGGATCAAAGGCCCAGGGAAACAATTCTTCGAAAACGTGCAGGAATCGCTTGGGAAACTACCCTTTATTATTGAAGATTTAGGTTTTATAACAACAGAAGTCACTGTTTTGAAACTGCTATTTGGTTTTCCCGGCATCAAGGTCCTTCAATTTACACCCTTAAAAGAAACAATGGATCAAGATGCCAATTTTGTATACTATACTGGAACACATGATAACAACACCTTATTAGGTTGGTATGAAAAGCATTTTCTGACCGAGGGAGAAAGAAGTATCAACAACAGTATAAACCAACGAGAATGCCGTAGAATGATCGAAGAACTATATTCTAGCCATGCGGCATGGGTAATTCTTCCCATGCAAGATATTTTGGGGTTGGGTGAGAAAGCTCGAATGAATGTTCCGGGCACAATCCATGGAAATTGGCAGTGGCAGCTGGATAATATTCCAGAACTAGATGAAGAAAATTCTTGGCTGCGAACCCAAGCCGAGAAAACAAAAAGATCGTAGAAACGTTGATATGTTAATCTCGTTGTTAAGTAGTGGCATTTTGTATGTCGTTCTGACATTTAGATTTATTCTTAAATTGAATTCAAAGTGTAATTTCTCCAGATAGTCGAGTTTTTATGAATTTCCTTATATAAGTCGTTAATGCTATGATATAATCTACATCAAAGGGGTGAAGTCAATATGGATCAGCAACAACTTATGGACATGCTCACAAAAATTCTTGAATCTCAAAATGAGTTAGGTAAAACTCAAGAAGTACTCAACAAAAAATTAGATAAGATTGAATTGTTGATCGAAAATGATCTCTCAAAGAAAATTAATGCTTTAACTGATGTGCGCGAAGGTCAAAAAGAACTTAGTGAACTTGCAATCGCTGTAAGAAAAATATCAAAACATCTTAATTGATATCTAGTAAGGAGCATTCGACATGGATGAGCTCGATGAAAAAGGATTAATGCCTTATGAGCAGAAGGCTAACAAGTATCTCTTAGACAAGAAGAAATCATTAGAGCTTCTAAACACTGCCCTGAAAAAGGCTAACACTAACCGGGGGGCGTTGGGTGAAACATGGGGGAAATTCCAGCTGTTGTTTGGAGTGTTCAAAGACTGGATAAACGGTAGCTATAGGGAGATACCTACACGCTCGCTACTCATGGTTGTATTAGGCATCGTATATTTTGTATCACCCATAGACGGGATCTTCGATTATATTCCCTTTGCTGGCTTAGTCGATGACGCGGCAGTTGCCGGTTTCGTTATTTCCCAAGTTAGTAGCGATCTCGAACGTTATAAACTTTGGAAAGATCAAGAAGAATCCTGAAAGAAATCCTTGTAATCTCACGCTGCTTGCATTAAAATACTAATAACTTAATAACCAATTGTTACAGGTGCCCCTTAATAGGGGAGAATAGGGAACTGGGTGAGACTCCCGGACGGACCCACCACTGTAAAGAGGAGACTTATGCCTTGCCACTGGGAAACTGGGAAGGCGCATAAGATCGATGATTCTGAGTCAGGAGACCTGCCTGTAACCTAAGAAGTTATGAATTAAGGTAAAGTTCATGGCCGATTTTCTTATCATATTGTGATGAGGGAAACGGCTATGAGCTTTTTTTAGTTGCCTTAGTGATGAAAGGGGGGTGAAAAATATTGGGGTATCTTGGTCGCGATGTTGAGGTCGTTTCGATCAATCAAGCGCAATATCTTGTGGCTTCCTGCGATTCCTGTGGAGCTATCGGAATGAAGGATTTAGATACTCTAAAGATTACATGGTCCATTACCGGAAGGTTAACGACTCGTGTTGCTTTGTTAGAAGTCCTTTCAACGGGAGCTGTGCCACAGATGATGACCGTGGCAATTTCTAATGAGATGGATCCAACTGGAAAGCAGATTTTAAAGGGAGTGCAAGAAGAGTTAGATTCTGCTGGATTGACGACGCTACCCATGGCGATAAGCACCGAGAAAAACATGGTGACTCAGCAAACTGGCCTTGGAGTCAGTTTGATCGGTGTGAGCGAAAAGCACCAACTTCGAGTCGGAACTGCACAGTTAGGGGATGACGTCTATTGTTTTGGGTTGCCTAAAGTTGGCCCCGAAGTCAATAATCCAGACGATACGGAAATTGTTCAAGTTAAAGATGTTCAGTTCCTCTTAGATATCTCCGGTGTTCATGACATCGTCCCTGTTGGGTCACGAGGAATTTACATTGAGGCACAGCAACTTGCCACTACGGTAAACTGCCAATTGACCCTCGATTCCGGCTGTGGTCTTAATCTGCATAAATCAGCTGGACCGTCCACGTGTCTTATTTTTTCTTCTTCACCGTCATTGGCGTTGAATCTCTTATCAGCTAGTTTTCCACGACTACCTATAACTAAAGTTGGTAGATTATCTTAAAATTTAAGGAGGAAAAGTTCATGAGTAATTTAAGTTTTGAAAAAAAGGACTCGACACTATCTGCTTGGAGTGTTAAAAGACTATCGATCATGGCTATTTTTATTGCCTTAAGTGCTGTAGGAGCACTTATCAAAATCCCTAGCCCCGTTGGAACCATTGGCATGGATTCAGCACCAGGATTTTTCTGTGCTTTGGCCTTTGGTGGGGTAACAGGAGCGGTGGTTATTGCGTTTGGTCATTTGTTGACGGCAGCGGTTATCGGGTTTCCAATGACAATTCCTATCCACCTATATATTGCATTGCAAATGGCTTTATGGGCGGTATGTTATCGCTGGGTGAATGAGAAGCTTGGTCTGATTCCCGCAGTTATCGCTGGAATTATTCTGAATGGAGTCGTATCAGCCTTCGCCATGCTACCTATTATGGGCATGGGAGGAGTTCTAGGACTGATGCCTTTTCTGGTCGTCGGAGCAGCCATTAACGTCATTATTTCTGCTGTTGCCTATAAAGCAATCAAGGGAAGTCGGCTTATATAGATGATGGGGTGGAAATCATGGAAATCATTAATAACGCTCTTGAACTAAAGAATGTCTCTTATCGTTATCCGAGTGCTCTAGAACCTTGTGTGATAAACGTGAACTTAACCATTGAAAAAGGAAAGTTCATTGTACTAATGGGTGCTAGCGGAGCGGGCAAAACGACCTTGAGTTTATGTCTTAACGGTCTTATTCCGCAACTTTTGGAAGGGGAATTAACTGGCGAGATTAGCGTAGCTGGTTATGATGTTAGAAAGACCGCAGTGCAATCAATATCTAGGGTCCTTGGCCTTGTCCTACAGGACCCTGAAACTCAAATTATTGGCCGTACCGTCGAAGAAGATACTGCGTTTGGCCCGCGCAACTTTCTCATTCCCTTGGAGGATATTAAGTTGAGGGTCAATCAAACGCTGGAAAAGGTTCGTCTTAGCGGGTACAACGAACGCTTGACTGAAGAGCTTTCTGGCGGAGAAAAACAACGCTTAGCGATCGCAGGCGTACTCGTAATGGAGCCTGAAATTTTGGTTCTCGACGAACCGACCTCAGAACTTGATCCTGTGGGGCGTTCAGAAATCTACGAGACGTTAGATGATCTGCGGCGAAAAAAGGACCTCACAATTCTATTGGTTGAACATTCTAGCGAAGAAGTGATCAAAAAGGCGGATGAGGTCGTCGTCCTAAGACAAGGAGAAGTGGCCTGGAGAGGGGTTCCGACAGAACTCTTTCGCAATATTTCTCTCATGGGTCAATTCGGGATTAAGCCTATACCCGTGAGTCTGATCGGTTGGAACTATTACGAAAGAGGTTGGATTTCCTTAGATGAAATCCCTTTAGATATCATCTCTGCGGAAGCCTTAATTAGAAAGTTATTACCCAAATACGGATATCAAGGACAGGCAGTAGGACAGAGAATGGACCGACCGTTGAAGCAGGAATCCCACACGTCTGAGAAAGAAGTCGCAGTTCGAGTAAGCGATTTAATATACCGGTACAACTCTGGACAACCCGCATTGCAAGGAATAAATTTGACGATCGGCGCTGGCGAATTTGTAGCATTAGTCGGTCAAAACGGTGCGGGGAAAACCACTTTAGCTAAACATTTGAATGGACTGTTGAAACCAACTAGCGGAAATGTGATTGTTAACGGTATGAATACGTCGCAGTATGATACGTCACACCTTTCGAAAACAATCGGGTATGTGTTCCAAAATCCGGATCATCAGATATTCTCTGCTTCCGTAGAGAAAGAACTTGCATTCGGGCTTAAAAATGCTGGCCTCAAAGACGAAGAAGTCAAAGAACGAGTCAATCACATTCTGCTGTATACCGGGTTGGATCGGCACCGTAATGTACATCCGTTCAGCTTGGGGAAAGGAGAGCGGCAGATGATTGCCGTAGCCTCTATACTCGTGCTGAATCCTAAAGTCCTGATTATCGACGAACCTACCACTGGTTCAGACTGGGTGGGAATTCAGACGATGATGGCTTTAATACGCAAACTACATAAGGACGGAACAACCATAATTATGATTAGTCATGATATGGATCTTGTTGCCCAATACGCTAAACGGATTATTGTGTTAAAAGACGGCGGAATTACTTTGGATGGTAACCCGCAGGATGTTTTTTCTAACGAAAAAATCCTTCTTGACTCTGCAATAGTTCCACCTCAACTATGTAGGCTTTCCTCTCGATTGAGGGATGTTTTATTTCAGAAAACCTTGATCGAACCCGACGAGTTCAGCGCGATGTTCGAAAGTGGAGGAAGATAAATGGTGAGAGAGCAGGTGCCAGATAATACCTTCATCCATCGCTTAGACGTTCGAACTAAAATGCTCGGGTTCTTAGGAATCATTATTCTTACTTTTCTATTTCAGAATCCACTTTATCAGTTATTGACCGTGTGCTTGACTGGACTCTTAGCCTTTTGGATCAGAATTCCTTTCCGAAAGATAATCAGAATGTTGGCTCCCTTGATTCCTATCGTCATTTCGATTATTCTAATCACAGGATTTACGTTCGCACCGGAGCGTTTTGCTCAGACATCTAACCAAGCAATCCTCTTTTATGCTCTCCCAGGTGAACGATTGGGGGCAACGGTGGGGGGCTTTTTGATGGGCACGACGTTTCTCTTTCGTCTCTTTAGTATGATGATCGCTTCGTCTGTGCTAACTTTGACAACGTCCATGGATGATTTCACACAATTCTTTCAAAAAATGAAAGTTCCTGTTGAGATATCCATGATGCTGACAACGGCGATACGATTCATTCCGACGCTAGATAAGAAACGCCGTCTAATAATAGAGGCACAAAAAGCGCGGGGCGTAAATTTTAATGCCAAGGGGATTATCGGCACTATTCGAGCCTATCTTCCAATTATGATTCCTATGTTCATTAATTCGATTCTGATGGCTAATTCGTTATCAATGGCAATGCTTAATCGGGGTTACGGCTTGACGCGTTCTTGGACAACTATGCGCGAACTAGAGTTTGCTTCAAGGGATTATTGGACAATTTTTCTCATAGTTCTATCGATCACGTTGGCTGTCTTTCTACGATTCAAATTACACTTAGGAGTTTTATAGCACTCGGACTTACGAACAAGGCTTGGATTGATGAGGTCGATTATTTTCTCAAGACCGCTCCAAGGAAACTAATGCCCCTTCATACCCAGTGATACTTTCTATGAATTTGATTGTGGGAGAGATACTATGGCACGAGATAAAGACCGACATACCTGGCGCGAAGGATATACCACAGGAAGTTGCGCAGCTGGTGCGGCGAAAGTAGCCTGTCTACTACTCAAAAATAAGAATTTAACAGAACAAGTGGAAATTCCTCTGCCCAATTCCGCCCGTTTATCGATGCCCATTCACAGTGGAGAATCTTCATATCCTGAAGCTAGGGCAAGTATTCTGAAGGATGGGGGAGATGATGCTGATATTACGCATGGACTTGAGATCCATGCCGTCGTGCGCTATATTTCTTCGCTAGGGGAGGTTCACATTCGAGGGGGTCAGGGGGTTGGGACCGTCACAAAAAAAGGCTTGGCCCTCTCTGTTGGGGAAAGTGCCATCAACCCCGTACCAAGGAAGATGATCCTAGAAGCTGTTCGCGAGGTTTTCCCTCAAGAAGAACTTGACATTATTATTGAAGTTCCTGCTGGAGAAGCTGCCGCATTGCGCACCCTTAATTCGAGGTTGGGGGTTATCGGAGGAATTTCTATTCTAGGGACTAGTGGTATTGTCAGACCGATGTCCGAAGAAGCATTTAAAACCTCAATTCTACCGGAGCTGGACCAGGCAGTAGCCTATGGGCATAAAACCATAGTGCTCACTCCGGGGCACTATGGATATAGAGTCGCAACAGAGCGTTTTATGATTCCAGCCGAAGCGGTAATCCAGATGAGTAACTTTGTGGGTTTTCTCTTAGAAGAAGCGGCTTACCGAGGGATTGAAAAGGTGATTTTATTAGGGCACATTGGAAAGCTCATTAAAGTTTCGGGCGGCATTTTCAATACCCATAATCGTGCCGCAGATGCACGAATGGAAATCTTACTGGCGCATGCCGCACTCGCAGGGGTTAAGCTAGATACCTTAAAATATCTGGCAGAGTTTCCAACGACCGAAGGAGCCACGTTAGAACTCTTGCAGCTCGGAGAACAAAAGTTGCTTCATCATCTGGCACATTTGGCAAGTGAGCGGGCTCAGGCGTTTACCTTTGGACGACTAAGCGTTGGTACGATCATGACGTTATTGAGCGGTCAACCAGTTGGTTGGGATTTTCAAGCTCGTAATATGGTGGAAAAACAAGGTTGGGTCTGGTCAAACGAATTATATAAATGAGTATGATATTATTATTTGATTATACTAATTTTTTTCACTCAGACAATATAACAAAAGGGCACTAAATAGAAGTGGAGGTGTCTAATATGGAAACGAATTACCGGATTGCTTATAGTAAATGGTGGCAGGATTTAAAAAGAAAGGATCCAGAGGAAATTGCAACACAGCTTGCTGTAATTTATAGTAGGAGCACTCGTCAATTTGTCGTGACGTTCTTTAGCTCAGAGTACATTTTGGATTGCGATAAAGAAACGATCTACAGGAAATTAGACGGACATGTGCCGGATATAATGGCTTTAATAATAATGCTTAATTACCTGGTCTATGCACGCCCCCCCCAGGAAACGGCAAAAAAATGGGTCAGTCTTAAAGAAATACCGAATGGCGGCATGCTGTTTTATCCTGCGTTCCATAAACAGTCGATTTTAGGTCTGATTAAGACCTTTGGACATGAAGCTAAGCAATTATTGGTGTGCGCAGCCGACTTGGGAGGTGAACCGACATCCTCTGGCGATGCGTCCGTAATTTTTCAGGCCTTTCCCGAAATTCCCTTGCGTGTAATTGTTTGGGAGGGGGATGAAGAGGTTAGGGCTAATGCCACCATCCTTTTCGAGCCGTCCATTGAACATCTGTTGCACATCGAGAGCGTTATTGGCTTGGGCATGTATCTAGTAAGTAAATTAATAAGGCCGTGATTGGCATCATTTTTCATTGCTCGTTTAATGATTTCTTCTTATTTAACGCCTTTTCTAAAATCATTAATTGTAGATGGTGGCGAAATTGACTTGCTCATTGTTCACTGTCCAGATTATGCTAACGTAAGTAATAGGTATTAACGATAGAATGTTTAAGCGATCTCCTGAAAATCCTTTCTAAACAGTGAGATTTATTATATAATACACTTTGAAACAATTTATTCTAAAATAATTGAATATGAATATTCTTGAGGTTCCTCTGCGATAGAGGATTTAAAAGGGGAAGTCGGCGAAAGTCCGACGCGGTCCCGCCACTGTAAACAAGGAGTTTTCTTCTTAACCTAATAGTAAGTAATGGGTTAATAAAGAGAATGTTGATTTGAAGCCAGGAAACCTGCCTTGAGAAAGATCACAGACCTACGGGCGATAGGTGATGTGTGTGTTTATTTAGGGTAAACCATACGAGCCGCTCTGGTTCGTATTTTTTATTACCTTTATTTTCATCTATAAACTAACTTAAGAAAACCAGGGAAGAAGGTTTTTTATGTTACAGGTGATTGGCATCGGTCCTGGGCGGCCAGAATGGTTGCCACCGGCGATTAATGAACTTATAAAGAACTGCGAAATTTTAATAGGAGGGTCTAGGGCCCTTAAACTCTTTCCTGATTTCACAGGACGCCAGTATTCCCTATCGGGTGACCTGGCCAGCAGTGTTGAAGTAATTAGAAATGCACTTCTGGAGGAGAAAATTGTCGGGATTCTCGTTTCTGGAGATCCTGGATTTTTCAGTTTTTTACCTAGACTTAAGAAAGAATTTCCGGGTGAGAAAATCGACGTCTATCCTGGAATCAGTTCTCTTCAATTTGCTTTTGCAAGAGCGGGTCTTCCTTGGCAAGAGGCAACCTTTGCTAGTGTGCATGGTCGCGAGTTGTCCGTACTCCCTCAGGTGATAACTCGTCCCACAGCGGTTCTAACCGGTGGCGAGAATACTCCTCAGAAAATTGCTCAATTCTATCTTGAACGAGGGTATAATCCACTTATCTCGATTGGTAATTCTCTTGCATATCCCGAGGAATTTTGGGCGACAATGGATGCTGTGCAATTGGCTGAGGACAAAACAGTGTTAAAGAATGCTATTGTTATCCTTCATCCTGCAATTGGGCAGGATGCCGAGCAGGATGTCAAACAAAAAACTACACAAGATGGCCAGCAATCCACTAAGCAAAGTGTCGGGTGCAGGATTGGGATTCCAGACGAAGAGTTTCTGCGGGGAAAGGTTCCCATGACTAAGACTGAAATTCGTGTGCAAGTACTCGCCAAAGCCCAAATTTCAAAATACGACCTTGTCGTAGACATTGGAGCTGGTACAGGAAGTATTAGTATCGAAGCCGCAGGCCTCGCGTCTGAAGGCGTAGTTTATTCCATTGAACATAATCCCGAAGCACAGGAACTAATTCTTGCCAATCAGCTTAAGTTTGGCGTTCAAAATCTTCGCCTGATACCTGGAGCTGCGCCAGATGTCTTCGGAGAGCTTCCCCAAGTCGATGTCTGTATCATTGGTGGAAGTAGTGGGCGCTTATCCGAAATCTTAGAAACAATCCCCCTCGTTGATGGGGGAAGAATCGTAATCACTGCAGTGACGATTGAAACTGTGGCTCAAGGATTGAAACTGCTGGCAGATCTTAACTATCAAGATATCGATACGGTTTCTATTCAAGCGGTTCGTTGGAAAACTGTAAAATCCCTTCATATGGCCCAAGCTTTGAATCCAATCTTTATAATATCAGCACGAAAAGGGGAAACACTATGAACATAACATGGGGAAAATTCTATGGAGTAGGGGTCGGTCCTGGTGACCCGCGTCTCCTGACCTTACAAGCTGTTGACGTTTTACAATCGGTCGATTTGGTTGCCATTCCGAAATCCAAGCTTGATCGAGAAAGTGTGGCCTGGGATATAGCTAAAATCCATTGTCCCTCCAATGTTCGCCTAATAGAACTTGAAATGCCTATGACTTCGGATCAGCAGGTATTAGCTAAGGCCTGGCAAGATGGAGCACAAACCCTCCTAGCCGAACTGAAACAGGGCAAATCCGTTGCTTTTATCACACTAGGGGACCCTTCTCTTTATAGTACGTATAGTTACTTACTTAACATTCTCCAAGAGGATTTGCCACAGGAATATATCGTAACAGTGCCGGGGATTACGGCTATGTCTGCAGCGGCTGCCAAGATTAACATGCCTCTTGCCACAGGAGATGAGCCTCTCCTTATCTTGCCAAGTACAGATGATGTTGGCAAGTTTCTCAACTTCCCAAATTTAGTCTTAATGAAAGTTTCACGAAGACTTCCTGAGATTTTGACACTGCTCGAAGAGCGAGGAAGAAAAGCAGTCTTATTAACTCGCCTTGGACAAGCTGGTGAAAAGATTCGCTGGGAGCCTAAAGCGCAGGAGTTCACATCCGATAAAATAGATTATCTCAGTTTGTTACTCGTCAAAAAAGATTTGTTGGGGAGAGAAAAGAATGAACCAGAAAACAACTAACGGCGAAGTAATTTTCGTCGGAGCTGGTCCAGGGGATCCTGAACTTATAACAGTCAAAGGAGTTCGTGCGCTAGAGAGAGCAGACCGAGTGATTTATGCCGGTTCTTTGGTCAACCCAGAGTTACTCGGACTATGCCGCCAAGGAACACCTGTTCATGACAGTGCTCACCTTACGCTAGAAGAAGTAGTGGCTTTGATGTATGAGGGGATAAGCCGCGGGGAAACAATTGTTCGTCTCCATACGGGAGACCCCAGTATGTACGGGGCGGTTAAGGAGCAATTCGACCACTTAGATAAAAAAGACATTCCCTATACCGTCATTCCAGGAGTCAGTTCGGTGTTTGCTGCTGCAGCGGCGATTAAACGCGAATTTACATTGCCCGATATTAGCCAAACCTTGATTCTCACCCGCTTAGCTGGACGGACTCCTGTACCGGAGCGTGAAGCACTAGCAAAGTTGGCGAAACACCAAGCCAGTATGGCGATTTTCTTAAGTGTCCAAGATATGAACTCTGTTGTTGGGGCCTTGCTAGAAGGTGGCTACCCTGCCACCACTCCGATAGCTGTCATCGCAAAAGCGAGTTGGCCGGATGAAGAAGTTCTTCTGGGTACCTTAGAAACAATAGTAGAAAAGGTTAAATCAGCAGGAATTCGCAAACAGGCTCAAATCCTTGTCGGAGATTTCTTGGATCCGGCCAATGGCTACGCCCGTTCAAAACTCTACGACCCAACCTTTACTCATGAATATCGGCAAGGCTTAAAACCGTGAACGCGAAAATTGCACTTCTGACCTTGACGGATCGAGGGTTAGTTACTGCACGTCGTATTATCGAGGGCCTTCCGAACTCGGTTGAACGTGATCTATTTATTCATGAAAAAGCCCTAGGTCAAAGCGAGAATCAGGGGGAAGTGTTTCGGAGTTTGAAGGATATCGTCCCGAGACTATGGGAGGAGTATTCTGTACTCATTTTTATCATGGCTAGTGGAATCGTGGTACGCCAAATTGCTTCCCTTATCGAACGTAAAGATCGAGATCCGGCAGTGCTTGTCTTAGATGAGGAGGGGAAGTTCATCATTCCTTTACTTTCTGGGCATTTGGGTGGCGCAAACACTTGGGCAAATCAAGTTGCTTGTCAGATTGGGGCTCAAGCAGTGATTACGACGGCCACAGATGTTCGGGGCTTAGTGGCACCTGATGAATACGCTCGCCGCTATGGTTGGAAAGTTGAACCTCTAGACCATTTGCCAGCGGTCAACCGTTTACTTTTAGAACAAAGTAGTCTCAACATATGGTCAAGTTACCCATTGAAACCTGAAGAGGCGTGGGTGAACGATAAGCACTATCAGTTCTTATTGGACAATGAGAAAGAAAAAGCCAATGTGATCATAAGTCCTTTTCTGGACCTAACTATCAAGGCTAATCTTATATATTTAGTTCCCCCCATCTTGAGTATTGGGGTTGGCTGTCGGAGGGGAATTTCCACTGACGCAGTTTTAGAGGGAATAACCTCGGCTGTTGAGAAGATTGGGGCATCTCTTAAAGCAGTATCAGGAATATACAGCATCGATCTAAAATCTGATGAAGTTGGTCTGATCGAAGCGGCTAAGTACCTACGGGTCCCGTTTCGAACTTTTCCAGCTGTTGATCTTCAAGTGGTCATTGAAAAAGAACAGTTAAGTCGATCAAACTTTGTGAACGAAAAGATAGGAGTGGACGGGGTATGCGAAGCAGCGAGCTTGCTGGGGACTCAAAAAGGACGGTTAATTCTGCCGAAATTCAAGGGTCGGGGACTCACAGTAGCAATAAGCGTGGAAAACTCTTTGTCGTGGGCATTGGACCTGGAGACCCTGACCATATGACAGCACGGGTTCAGTCGGTTTTAAATGAAGTCGAATTCATTGTTGGCTATAAAACTTACATTGATCTTATTCGACCATTAATAACTCATCAGCAAATAGTCGCTACAGGGATGCGTCAAGAAATAGACCGTTGTCGAGAGGCTATACGTTTAGCCGCTGAAGGACAAAGAGTTGCTGTTATCAGTAGTGGAGATGCTGGGGTTTACGGTATGGCTGGTATTCTCATTGAGTGTCTTGACCAAGAAGGTCTTCTGGACCTTCCACTAGAGATCATTCCGGGCGTAACGGCGGCTAGTGCGGCTGCTTCTATGCTTGGGGCTCCATTGATGCACGACTTTGCGGTCATAAGCTTAAGCGATCTCTTAACCCCTTGGGAAGTCATCGAGAAACGCGTGCGCTTAGCCGCTGAAGGGGATTTCATTTTGGCTATTTATAACCCGAAAAGCAAAGGTCGTACGCAGCATATTGAGACAACGCGTGAAATCCTTCTGCGTTACAGGAGTCCCGAAACACCAGTAGGGTTGGTTAGGGAGGCCTTACGGGGCGATGACTCCAGCGTGAAAATCACCACCCTTGCTGATTTCACAAATCATCCTATAGACATGCTGACCACTGTCATTGTCGGAAACTCTCAAACCCGTATGCTAGGACCTTATATGGTTACCCCTCGAGGATATATGCTGTGAAACTTTTAGTCTTGGCCGGCACCGAGGATGGTCGAGAACTAGCGGATGCCCTTAGGAGACGCGGTCACGATATTCTAGTTTCGACTGTGACCTCCTATGGTGCTGATTTAGCTCAAGATCAAGGTCTCCAAGTGCGTTCAGGTGCATTGGATGCTCAGGCTCTCGTGGACCTAGTAGAAGGTGGAGGGTTTGCTGCCATTGTGGATGCAACTCACCCTTACGCCGTACGGGTCAAAGAAATGGCCAAAAAGGTCTGCGAAGAACGCTTAATCCCCTATATGGGTTGGCAACGATCATCGTTAGAGCTAGAAGCTAATTCCCTGGTCCATTGGGCAGAAGATATTCCTGCAGCGGCCTTAATAGCTGCTAACCTTGGGCAGCGAATTCTGCTCACTACAGGAAGTAACGCGTTGCCTGAATGGGTATCTCTGCCCGCCTTACAAGACAAAAGGCTCTATATTCGCGTCCTACCAACTTCTGAGGTGTTGGCGCGCTGCGAACTCCTAGGGTTTAAACCAAATCAAATTATAGCTGCTCAAGGCCCTTTTTCCCAAGAATGGGACGAAGCGATGTTTAAGCAATTTAAAATCGATGTCGTGGTAACTAAAGAGAGTGGCAAAGTGGGAGGAACCCTAGAAAAAGTACAGGCTTGCCAACACTTAAATATTCCGTTAGTTATCCTAAAACGACCCTTTACTGATGTACAAGATAGTTCACTAGCCCAGTTTATTAAACGTTTGGAGGAGTTATAATGAAGTCAGAAATCATTATTTTAGGTCACGGTAGCCGCCGTGCAGAAGCAAACCAAGGACTTTTAGAAGTCGCTAAAAAGGTAAGTCTTATCATGGGGCAAACAGTCACACCAGCTTATATGGCTCATGACCACCCCAGCCTTCCAGAAGCGGTACAGGCGAAAATTTCGGAAGGCGCCTTGCATATTGTCGTAATGCCGCTCTTTCTGTTTCGAGGAATTCATGTGACAGTAGATATCCATGAAGAATTACGTGAAATTCGCGAACAACATCCCAATGTAGAGATCATATTTACTAAAGAACTGGGAGCAGATGACGGCATCGCTAATCTTGCCGCACAACGTATCAGGGGGGCAGTAAACGAATGATCGATTTTATTTTAAATCCGGGACAAATCGAGACAGAAAGTATGCGCATTATTCGGACTGGGTTAACACGCTCCTGGTCAGAGGATGAATTTCCAGTCGTGGAACGCTTAATTCATACGTGTGGAGATCCTTCCCTAGAACAAGTCATAGCGATTCATCCCCGAGCAATTGCTTGTGGACTTAAGGCTCTGAAGGAGGGTGCGAACGTCATTACAGATGTGGAGATGGTTCGCGCTGGCATTTCCAAAGAGAAACTTAAATCGTTAGGTGGATCGGTACAAAGCTTTCTTAATGCCCCTGGAGTTGCTGAACAAGCGAAGGAATGGGGAATAACCCGCTCAATGACAGCTTTTCGGATGCATCCGGAGAGTTTGCGTGGCTCAATCGTAGCGATTGGTAATGCTCCAACAGCACTGCTCGAAGTCTTACGTTTAGCTGAGAATCCAGAAACATGTCCGGCCCTGATCATCGGTATACCGGTTGGTTTTGTCGGAGCTAAAGAGTCTAAAGACTTACTGTGGGAGCGTCAGTCCATCCCATCAATTACGGTGCTTGGAACGCGTGGGGGAAGCCCACTCGCCGCTACCGTCGTCAATGCGTTAATTTATACCGCCATATCGCAAATTCGTGGTTAGTAGTTCGTGGTTCGAATATTGAATATCGAACAAAATATTGTTCTTAGCTCGAACTACGAATATCGAACCACGAACATCGAGTATGGACCACGAATATCGAGTAAGGGGGAAGCCTATTTTGTCTTCTAATAAAAAGGTAACTGCAAGACTCATGATCCAAGGGACCTCGTCTAGCGTCGGCAAAAGTGTGCTCGCTGCTGCATTTTGTAGAATATTTTACCAAGAAGGGTATCTAGTAAGTCCTTTTAAAGCTCAAAATATGGCCCTCAACTCTTTTGTAACTTCAACAGGCGGGGAGATGGGGAGAGCCCAGGTGGTTCAGGCTCAAGCTGCTGGAGTTGAACCTGAAGTACGCATGAACCCAATTTTACTAAAACCAAGTGGTCCAACCGGATCCCAAGTTGTCATTATGGGCGTCTCTAAGGGTAATGTTACGGCTCTTCGTTATCATGGGGAATATCAACGAATGACCTGGCCATATGTGCAAGATGCCCTTCATGGTCTGCTCGACGACTTTGAGATCGTCGTGATTGAAGGGGCTGGGAGTCCAGCAGAAGTAAATCTTAAATCGAACGACATCGTCAATATGCGAGTAGCCATGGAGGCTAATTCACCAGTGTTGCTGGTGGCAGACATTGATCGAGGTGGGGCTTTGGCAGCTGTTGTAGGGACCTTGGAGTTAGTAGAACCTGAGGAACGAGCCATGATCAAAGGCATTATCTTTAATAAGTTTCGCGGCGAACTGGCACTTCTCCAACCTGCTTTAGACTTTATGGAAGAGCGAACAGGCATCCCGGTGCTTGGAGTTGTGCCCTACTTTAAAATACGCATTCCGGATGAAGATTCTGTAGCCATTAATGAGGCCATGGAGAAACCCTCGATTGCCTCCTCCGAACAATTGGACATTGCTGTGATTCGTTTTCCGTATCTTTCGAACTTTACTGATTTTGATGGGCTTCAGGACGAGTCCGATGTCTCTGTACGCTATGTCACTGAGGTTGCCAATCTGGGAAAACCAGATCTTGTAATCCTTCCAGGGAGTAAAAATACTCTAGCTGATTTGCGTTTTCTTCACGAGAGTGGTTTAGGGGCACTGATTCAGAAGCTTTGCGAACAAGATACCCCACTTATTGGGATTTGTGGAGGGTACCAGATGATGGGGCGCTTAGTGACGGATCCTCTGCATACAGAGTCAGAGCTTGAAGAGATGATCGGTCTCGGTATTCTGCCGATGGTGACAGAGTTTGAACCTCATAAACACACCGTGCAGTGTAAGGGGACGATACTTTCAGAGCATGGCTTTTTTAAAGCATGTATAGGAGAAGCCGTCGCAGGGTATGAGATTCATATGGGTCGATCCACGATGGACGAAGGACAGTCGCCTCTTTTCATCTTGACCTCGAACGGAGAATCCTACACGGATGGTTTGCAAGCGGGAAACTCATATGGAACCTACTTACATGGTATCTTTGATAATGACAGTTTACGTACATCACTTTTAGAATGGCTTTGGCAGCGTAGAGATCGGGTCAGGCCGGTAGAAGCGTCACTTTCACAGGCGGCACTTCGTGAATCGGCATTTAATGAATTAGCCGATTTGGTGCGACAAAGTGTCGATATTGAACGGGTTCGCGCAATAATGGGGTTAGACTCCGAAGCGATGTCGAAGGATACGAAGAGTTTGAACAATTCTCTCGAAGGGAAGAACCGGGTAGATTAAAATGATGTATACGCTTACAATGATCTCAGTTTTTGTTCCGGTTGTTATCCTTCTGGGTTTTCTTCTTGATCAGCTATTTGGGGATCCCCGTCGTTGGCCCCACCCTGTCGTGGGTATAGGAAAGGTCATTAGCTTTTTGGAACATCAATTTAATCGCGGGGTTCCAGAGGCACGCCGTCGGAATGGAGTCCTGCTAACCTTCCTAGTGGTAGGTGGAACATATCTGCTCACGTGGTTCGTAGTTTTAGGAGCAAATGCGATTCACCCTTTGTTGGGCATTGGCGTGAGTGTTTATTTTGTTTTTGCTTCTTTAGCTGGTAAATCTCTTTTAGATGCTGGACAGAGTGTTTTGGTTCCTTTACGTCATGGTGATTTGAGCGAGGCACGTCTTCGGCTTTCTTTGTTGGTTAGCCGAGACACAGACAATCTGACCGAAGTAGAAATTGTAAGAGGAACCATTGAAACTCTGGCAGAAAACTTCGTCGATGGGATACTTTCTCCGCTTTTTTATGCTGCATTAGGCGGTGCTCCTCTGGCAATGGCCTTCAAAGCAATCAGCACCTTAGATTCGATGGTCGGTTACCGAAATGATCAGTATGAAGAGTTTGGTTGGTTCTCTGCCCGGACGGACGATTGGGCTAATTATGTTCCCGCCCGGTTATCCGTGCTCCTCTTGCTTCTAACAGGCTGGTTGAGGCGGATGCCGGTCCGTCAGGCGTATCGAATATGGAGACGTGATGCCTCCGGTCACCCTAGTCCAAACGGTGGTAATCCTGAAAGCATTGTCGCTGGGTTATTAGGCATCCAGCTAGGCGGCATTAATAGTTATCATGGTAAGCCTCATCACCGCGCTGAAATGGGTGATGTTCTACATCCCATGAACGCCTCTGACATTGTTCATTGTCGTCAGCTGGTTCGAACAGCGACATGGTTATCCCTATTGCCTGCTCTTATATTAGCTTACGCGGTGAGTTAATCGTGGTTCGATCTTCGTGGTTCGACTTTTGAGCTACGAACCACGAACCACGAATATGCGAACAACGAATTGGAAGGGAGACACAGCATGAAAATTCCACGGATTGTTTTAGCGGGAACGCATAGCGGAGTGGGGAAAACAACCCTTGCGACTGGTCTTATGGCGGCCTTAAAAAAGCGCGAGCGGCCAATCCAGGGGTACAAGGTCGGTCCAGATTATATCGATCCTAGTTATCACGCGGCAGCAACGGGCATACCATCCCGCAATCTTGACCGCTGGCTTCTCGGTGAGCAGCTCCCTTCCGTCTTTGCTCGGAGTGCTGGGGAGCGTTGGGCTGTGATTGAGGGAGTAATGGGCTTGTTTGATGGGATGAGCGGAACTGCGGGTTTTGGAAGTACAGCTGATGTTGCAAAACTTCTTCAGGCTCCCATTATCCTTATTGTCGATGCGTCCTCAATGTCGCGTAGCGTAGCGGCCTTAGTTCACGGTTTTAATACTTATGACCCTGAAATTAGCATTCAAGGAGTTATTCTTAACAGGGTAAAATCTTCAGCTCAAGAGAAAATACTTCGGGAAGCCCTCAATGAGCTGCAAATTCCTGTCCTCGGAGTTCTCCCGAAAGAAGCCGCCCTTCATCTTCCAGAACGACATTTAGGATTGGTTCCAGTAGGAGAGAGCGGACTCTTAGATGGGTTTATTGATACGCTCGCAGAGCTGGTAACCAAACACGTTGACTTGGAACAAGTCGAACGAATTATGTTAGGTGCCCCAGATCTCAATGAGACAATTTTTGTCAAGACTAATGCTAGCCTTCACACTCAAGGTAATTCATGCTCGAATACGGTCTTGACACCCGCTAAACCGGTGTCTCAAGAGCATGAATTTCGGCTAGGATTAGCACAGGATGAGGCCTTTCTTTTTTACTATCATGACGCTTTAGAGCTTGCAAAACGCTTGAATTTTGAGATTGTACCGTTTAGCCCTTTACACGACGTTGCACTTCCTCCTGACCTAGACGGTATTTTTATTGGCGGGGGGTTTCCAGAGCTTCATCTTGACCGTTTGAGTGAAAACGTTACGTTCCTTAATTCTCTTCGCTCATACGCTGCGAGTGGCAAACCTATCTATGCTGAATGTGGAGGGTACATGTACTTGGGACGGTCCATAACGGATTTTGAAGGAAGAGAAGTCCCCCTAGCGGGTCTCATTCCCATGAAGGCAGAAATGACGAGACGCTTACAGGGAATAGGGTATCGAAGAGGGGTCTTTCAAGAAGATACGTTTCTGGGTCCTCGTGGAACATCTGTTCAAGGGCATGAGTTTCATTATTCACGTGTGACCTATGATCACGAGTTTCCGTCCGCTTATGAATTGTTCAGAGGAGACCTCACTGATCGAATGGAGGGCTATGCGCGAGATAATATCGTTGCCTCCTACCTTCACCTTCATTTTTCAGGACAATCTGGGTTACTTAAGCACTGGTTTGCTTCGCGTTCCGGAAAAATTGAGGTATGATAGTATGCTAAGACATACTCTTGCTAATGAGGTTAACAGCCGTAGGGGGATTGAATGGTAACGGATTTCGCTATCGGGGTGGCTCGGTGTCCGGGGACTTGTGGAGAATGGGTACAAGGGGCTCGAAAAGGAATACCATTTCTCTTAGATTGTCCCATTGATCGTTTTTCTGAAGCCAGGGTGACCTTGGATAGGCATGCCACAGGCTGGAAACTTCCTCTCAGTAAGACAAAAGCTTTACAGAGTTTAGAATTGCTCAAACAGGATTTAGGTCTGCAGACGCTTGGCGGTACGGTGGAATTTTTACAGCAGCTTCCGGAAGGAAAAGGGATGGCCAGCTCAACAGCGGACATTACTGCCGTAGTAGCGGCGACTCTGATCGCCCTAGGAGAAGTCCCCGTTCCAGAGCGTTTGGCGAATTTTGCATTGCGAATTGAACCGAGCGATAGTGTGATGTTCCCTGGAATTACGGAAATTGAACATGTGCAACGACATGAATACCGCGTACTGGGTCATGTAGTCCCAGCCCTGTTTCTCGCTTTGGATTGGGGTGGAGCAATTGATACTCGAGTCTTTAATGCTAGACCGGGACTAGCGGAACATTATCGAAGTAATGAAGCTGAAATTACTAGGGCTTATGGCTTAGCCTGTGAAGGTATAGAACAAACTGACTTAGAAAAATTAGCTGTCGCCGGGACGATCAGTGCACGCTGTAATTTAGAAATAAATATGAAATCGCAATTCGAGCCCTTCTTGACTTGGGTCCTTCAAAAAGGAGGACTCGGTGTTGTTACTGCCCATAGTGGTACATTGTTGGCTGGAGTATTTCCAGTTGATGATTTTTCCAGTTCTGAGGTACGTAAGAACTTGAGACTTGAGGTGAATCAACTGTTTACCCCAGAGTACCTTGATTTCTTCCACAGTCATTCTGGTGGAATTGTGGTACCAAAGAAGGAAATAACTGAAAATGCGGGGTGAAGCTATGCATGGTGGGAATCTCCGAAAAGCGCAGGAGTTATATGGTTTGGATTCATTTATTGACCTTTCCGCCAACATTAATCCATTTGGACCGCCTCAGGGAGTTTGGGAGTCCTTACAAAAAGGAATGGTGGATATTGTTAATTATCCCGATCCTGAAAGCCTGGCGTTAAGAAAAACACTTTCCAACCGACTTAGAATACCTACGAACTCGATTATGGTAGGTAATGGAGCAGGGGACTTGATATTCACAATCGTGCAAGCGTTAAAACCTAAGAAAGTAGCCATCCCCATCCCAACGTTTAGTGAATACGAACGGGCGGCACGTTCTGTTGGCTCTGAAATTATCTATATCCCCCTAGGCCCAGAGGGCTGGGATAAATTCAATAAATTTACGGGAAACAAAAATAGTTCAAGTGATGAGAATTCTGTTGACCAAGTGTGGCGAGAATACCTTAGTGGATGTGATTTGCTCTTTCTCTGTTCTCCTCATAATCCGACGGGAAGTCTACTAAGCAAAGATATGTTTGAACGAATCCTTCGTCTAACCAAAGAATTAGGATGTAGAATTCTCTTCGACGAGTCTTTCCTTGATTTTCTATCGGACGAGTTACGCCAGTCCACTCGCAGCTATCTAGAAACCAACGAACACCTGCTTGTGTTATACTCCTTAACAAAGTTTTACAGTTTGCCGGGTTTGCGTTTAGGCACAGTTTTTGCACATCCGACTTTACTGGCCAGATTCGATCAATACCGTGATCCTTGGTCCGTCAATGTCCTTGCACAGCATGCGGGAATTACTTCACTAGAAGATTCGAAGTTCCCGGATGAAGTTCGGGAAAAGTTGGGGGAGAGCAGGTCAGTATTTTACCGGAAATTTGGTCGTTCTGGTTTTTCCAATTTGCGGCTTTATCCGACCTCGGTAAATTTTGCATTAATCGAGGTTCTAAATCACACGTCAAAAGAATTAATTCAACATTTAGGAGAACAAGGGATTCTTGTTCGTGATTGTGGCAACTTTACAGGTCTTCCGGGGGACTTTATTCGGGTAGCGATCAAAGAAGTCTTCGCTATGCATCGACTTATTGAGGGTTTGAAAGCGTACTATTTGAAGGAGGAGCAATAATTGCTCCCCTTTTTTAACGTATCAGAAAGTATAAGTTTAGGGGTGCCTAGAAAATATAGTAGGGGCAATTCACGAATTGCCCTGCAGGATAACACCTTGTCTTTATGCCAACATAATGACGA